>Ga0137796_10000681_pt1 | contig 20521 bp, 18 predicted proteins | sample OV2TP3_FD_97704 | JGI IMG/M metagenome (GOLD analysis project Ga0137796, IMG submission 97704) | reverse complement strand
CCGCGACGGTCCGGCACCAGCACGCATCCGGGAGCCTCGGGAATCGCGGCAATAGCGGCCTGCAAGCTCGATCCGGCAAGCAGCGGCAGGTCGGTGGGAACGACGATGATCCCGCCGGCGCCGGCCAGGCGCGCGCATTCGGCGCCGGCGGCAATCGCCGCGTTGACATCGCGCTGGCTGCGCTCTTCGGGCACCACCCGGACGCCGAACTCCCGCGCGATACCGGCGGCCGCGGTCGAACCGGTAACGACCAGCGTGCGCTCCACGCCGAACAGCCGCGTGCACGCCTCGAGGGCGCGGCGGGCAAGCAAGGTATTGAGCGCGCCTCGCTGCTCTTGGCTCAGGAGCGAAGCGAGCCGCGATTTGCCACGCGCGGGCTCCTTGATCGGCACGAGGGCGAAGAGGTTCGTCATGCACGCAGCCTTTGCGGCTGGGCGCCGGCCCGGCGTATAAGCGCTACACATTCGGCGGCCAGCCTGGCGCGGTCGGCCTGCGCCTGCATCACCGTGTCGGACACCACGGCTTGGACGCCGAGGGGCTCGATCTGCGGTGCAAACCTGGAGTCCGCGCGGTCGATCACCAGGGTCTGGATCACGCCACCATAGTAGCGGGCCACACCGACCGGGCTGGCCTCCACGCCGAGCTCGTTCATGATTTTCGCAGTCGGTCCCTTAAGCGCTTGTCCCGCCACGATCGGGGAAACGGCGATCACCCTCCGGCAGCGCTTGAGCGCGCCCGGCACGCCTGGAATGGCGAGGATCGGCCCGATGCTCAAATAAGGGTTGGAAGGGCAAATGACGACGCCCTCGAGCGAGCTGGACTCCAACGCGGCACGGAGCGCCTCGCTTGGCTGCGCGCGCGGCGCGCCTTCGTATTCGAACCCCTGGACCTGCGGCTCGCACTTCTCGCGCACGAAGTACTGCTGGAATTCAAGGGTCGAACCGCCGGTCCGCACGAGGGTGCGGACCGGATCGTCCGACATCGGCGCGACAGGATGGCGCACGCCCAGGCGCGCGCACAGGTCCTTCGTCACGGCGGCGAGCGGCTCCCCGGAAGCACGGCGCCGCGTGCGCTCGACGTGGGTGGCGAGGTCGCGATCGCCGAGTCGGAACCATGTCGGCCCGCCGAGCTTTTCCAGCGCGTCCATGAACCCCCAGGTCTCGTCGGCGACGCCCCAGCCGGCCACCGGGTTCGCCACGCCGGCGAGCGTGTACATCACCGTGTCGAGATCGGGTGAAATCTGCAGTCCGAGATGTTCGAAATCGTCACCGGTATTCACGGCTACCACGAGCTCGTGCGGCGCAAGGACCTGTGCAAGGCCGTCAACGAGCTTCGCGCCCCCCACTCCGCCTGCGAGCGCGAGTATCACCGGAAGAGATCCTTCTCGCGAGGGCGCAGCAACTCTCGTGCATTGCCGCTGCGGCGCGGCCAGCTCGCTCCGCGGACGATCACTGCCGGCCTTCCTTCGGCCGCTTGCCCCATGACGGCCGACGCCGCTGCGGCCAGCTCGTCCGCCAGGGCGACCTCGGTGACCTCGAGCCGACGGCCCTGCAGGTCGTGTTCGCCGCGGCGATCGACGAGCGCGGGAAAGCCGCTCACGCCGATGGCCGCGCCCACGGTTCCGAGCCGCCACGCACGTCCGAGGCTGTCGTTGACAATCACTCCGACATCGACGCCGGCCAGTTCCGAAACCCTGGCCCGCAGACGGGCCGCGCTCGCGTCCGGGTCCTTAGGCAGCAGCAGCACGCGCTCCATGCCGGGGTCGTCCTGATCCACATTGGATCGATCGACACCGGCATTCGCGAGCACCAGTCCGCGCTTGTCCTCCACGATCAGGACGTTCGGAGCCGCGCGCAGCACCTCTCGAGACTCGGAAAGGACGATCTCTACGAGCCGCGGATCCTTGGAGCAGCGAGCCGCCAGCTCGACTGCGCGCGCGGACGGCGCCACGGAGTCGAGGCGCACGTAGCGGTTTTCCGATTTGGACACGGCTTTCTGCGCGACCACTACGACGTCACCGTCGCGCAGCGCGAAGCCGCACCGGCGAAGCGCGCCCACCAGGATTTCCGCGAGATCGTCGCCGGGCCGAAGGGCGCCGATACCTTCGATGGTGGTGACTTCGAGGCGTGAGGCCGTGCTCAAGAGATGACCCGGCGGCTTTAAGGGAGGCCCGTGATTGCCACTCCCGCGTCCGGAACCTTGTACGTCCTGTTGATCCAGATCAAGAGCGACGTCAGCGCTTCCGCAGCGACGGAATTAGCCAGCGGTCCCGCATCGATGCCTCGCAGTCCGGCGTCCTTCGCGAGCGCGACTATCGCTTGACGCGCATCCTTGGAGTCCGAGCACACCAGGACATCGCAGGCGATGCGATGGCCGAGGTCCGCGAGCTTGTGCGCGGATACGTTCTGGAATGCCGAGACGACCTGGACATCCTCGCCTAGCTCGCGCTGCACGCGCACCACGCACGAGTGCTCGTCCGGCAACTGCACGCGCGATACCTTCGGCGGCACGAGCGGCACCGTGACATCCACCAGGATCTTGCCCGCGAGCTGCGGCTTGATCCGCAGCGCTGTCTCAAGCTGCGCGGCATAGGGAACCGTGAGCACCACGATCTGCGCCTTGCGCGCCGCCTCGACGCTCCCGGCGCCCTCGATGCTCGCCCCCGGCGCCTTGGGGGCGAGCTCGCGCGCCGCGGCGCGCGCGCGCTCCGCGTCGCGCGATCCGATGATCACCTGGTGGCCGGCGGCGGCCCAGCGCAGAGCGAGGCCGCGGCCTTCGGCACCGGTGCCGCCTATGACGGCGATCGCCTTGCTTTCGCTGCTCACGTCGTCAATTCGCCGATCCGCCTGGAAACCGGCGTCTGCACCACCGGCGCAAGCGGCGCGGCCGCAAAACTGAGGCGGCGCCGCTCGGCATCGGCCAGACCGTAAAGCGTGGTGCGCTGTTCCGCCTTACGGCCGATGCGCCCTATGAGCGCTTCCATGCGCTCCGGGGGAAGCTCTTCGCCGTGCTCGTTGCCTGCGGCCTTGGAGATGCTTTCGTTCATCAGCGTCCCGCCGAGATCATTGGCGCCGGCGTCGAGGCACGCCGCCGCGCCGGCGGGGCCGAGCTTCACCCAGGACACCTGGATATTCCTGATCACGGGGTGCAACGCAAGACGCGCGACCGCGTGCATGAGAAGTGTTTCACGCCAGGTCGGCCCGCGCCTTGCCCCCTCCTTGAGGTACATCGGCGCTTCCATGTGAACGAAGGGCAGCGGCACGAACTCCGTGATCCCGCCGGTCTCCGATTGCAGGTCGCGGACCTGCAGCAGATGCCGAGCCCAGGAGATCGGGCTTTCGATGTGGCCGAACATGATGGTCGATGTGGTGCGGATGCCTGCCCGGTGTGCGGTCCTGAGCACGTGCAGCCACTCCGCGGTCTTCAGCTTGTCCGGGCACAGGCGCGCACGCACGCCATCGTCGAGGATCTCGGCCGCGGTGCCGGGCAGGGACCCGAGGCCGGCATCGCGCAGCCGGCAGAGAAACCGCTCGGCCGGGATCCCGAGCGTGGCTGCGCCGTGCGTGACTTCCAGCGGCGAGAAGGCGTGAACGTGGATGCCGGGCTGCGCGTCCTTGGCGGCGCCGAGCAGGGCCAGGTAGGTTTCGCCGGTGTATGCGGGGTGAATGCCGCCCTGCATGCACACTTCCGTGGCGCCGCGCTGCCACGCTTCGCGGACGCGGCGCCCGACCTCCTCGAGGGCGAGATCGTAGGGCTGGCCGCGCAGGGACTCGGCGGTCTTGCCCTTCGAGAACGCGCAGAAGCGGCAGCGGAACAAGCAGATGTTGGTGTAATTGATGTTGCGGTTGACGACATAGCGGACCGTGTCGCCCGATTCGTGCCTGCGCAACGCGTCGGCAGCCGCGATCACCGCTTCGAGCTCGTCTTCCCGGGCGGCAAAGAGGCGCACGATTTCGTTCTCGCCGAGGCGTTGGCCTCCGCTTGCACGCGTCAGCACTGAATCGAGGCTGGAGGGTGTGCGCAAGGTCTCCGTCTTTTGCTGTGCAGGAAGCTTCAGGCCGGCAACCCCGGGGCTCCATGGATCGTTGCGCGCGTAGCCTTCGCCATCGCTCGCGTCCAGTACCCGGCGCACGAGCGCAGGATCCAGCCATTTCGCGGGCGCCATGACGTAGGACGGGTATATCGCAAGGCGCTCGACGGGAACCAGGCCCGCTGCGCGGGTGGCGCACTCGAGGAGTTCGATCCGTGGCCATGCGCGCTCGGGGTTCACGTAGTCGTCCGTGACCGGAGAAATCCCACCCCAGTCGTTGATTCCGGAGGCGAGCAGCTCGGGGAAGCGCGCGTCGCTCAGGTTGGGCGGGATCTGGATGTTCGCCCGCGCCCCGAGCACGACTCGGGCGGCGGCCGCGGTCCATAGTAGCTCCTCGAAGCCGGGTTCGGCGGATTCCGACATGCGCGTATCGTCCTTGGCGCGGAAGTTCTGCACGATGACTTCCTGCAGGTGGCCGTGGCGCGCATGAGCGTCGCGCAGGGCGAGCAGGGCCTCGATCCGCTCGAGGCGTGTCTCGCCGATGCCGATGAGAATTCCACTGGTGAAAGGCACGTTGGCGCGGCCGGCGGCCTCGATCGCCTCCAGCCGCAGCGCGGGCACCTTGTCCGGGCAGCCGTGGTGGGGACCGCCTACTGCGCAGAGGCGCGCCGCGGTGCTCTCGAGCATCATGCCTTGGGAAACGCTGACCGGCCGCAGCGCGGCGATCTCCGCCCCGCTCAGCACTCCGGGGTTTACATGCGGCAGCAGCCCGGTTTTCTCGAGCACCAGAGCGCACATGGCGCCGAGATACTCGACCGTCGAGCGACAGCCGAGGGACTCGAGCGCGCTGCGCGCCACCGCGTGCACCGCTTCCGGCCGATCGCCCAGCGTGAAGAGCGCCTCGCGGCAGCCGGCCTCGCGACCGAGCCGCGCGATCTCGAGCACTTCATCGGGCAGGAGGTAGGGGTGGTCGATGCCTTTCGGGCCGCGGACGAAGGTGCAGTAGCCGCACACGTTGCGGCACAGCCTCGTCAAGGGGATGAAGACCTTGCGCGAATAGCTGATGTTGCGTCCGTGCCCTTCGGCGCGAAGCGCGCAGGCTTCGCTCATGAGGTCGGCGAGCGGCCGCGCCTGCAGCGATTCGAGCAAAGTCGGCGGTTCGAGCGAAGTCATCGCTTTGGAGCCTTGCCGCTGCGCGGATGCGGGCGTCCGCCGTCGGCAATCGCCATCACCACCAGGATCTCGTCGGGCCGCGGAGAGTCCGCCAGTGACACGGTCAGTGTATCGAAATGATCGAACGACCACGAGTCATCCTTGTGGCCCAGCGGGATGTCGAGCGCCGTTCCGGCCACGGCAACCTTGACATTCGACGGGATCACCGCCTGGCCCCCGCCGATCGCCGCGCGCATCGGCTTGCCGAGCATGGGATGGATGCAGGCGCCGCCGTGCTCCATTTCGCCGTTCACGCCGACCAGGGCACCCTTGCCGTACGAGACCGCCGGGCCGCCGAGCAGGCGCGCGAGCTCTCCCATCATGCGCTCGCCGAGCTCGGCGCCGGCCTCGAACAGCGGCGCGAGGTCATCCGCGAAGCGTCCGGCGAACGGATTGCGGATCACCGCCATTCCCGCGACGCGCACGATCGGCCGCGCAGCCGGCCTGGCGAGCTCGGAGAACACGGTTTCGCGAGTGACGACGGTCTTTCGTATCTCCAGCATGATTCGCCTCGCTGTGAAATCGGTCGGCGCGCTTGACAACGTGCGACTATCATAAGAGTATTCTTTCATATGAACCATCGTTTCATAATGTTGAACACTCGGAGCACGGCATGACTGAGGACAAGGCGATCCACTTCGGACTCGGGCTGCGGGCGCGCGACCCCTCGATCCTGCAGCCGTACGCGCGCGACGCCGAGGCGAGCGGCTTCGATCACGTATGGGTATACGACTCGCCGCGCTTCGCCGAGCCTTACGTCGCGATGTCCTATTGCGCGATGGCCACCAGGGGAGTGACGGTGGGCACCGCGGTGACCAACACCGTGACGCGCGACCCGGCCGTGATCGCCAACGGCTTCGCCACGCTCAGCACGCTCACCGGCGGCCGCGTCGCGATGGGCGTGGGCCTCGGCGACAGCGCGGTGAAGTTCCTCGGCCAGAAGCCGGCCCGGTTCGAGAACTTCACCAAGAACATCCGCGTCATCCGCGCGCTGCTGGCGGGCGAGGAGATCGAGTACGGCGGGAAGAAGCTGAAGCTTCCGGTGCCGCCGCAGAAGAAAATGCCCGTCCTGGTGGCCGCCGAAGGCCCTAAGACCTTCGACTTCGCCGGCGCGGAGGCCGACGGCGCCATCATCAGCCCGGGCGGCTCGCCGAACTTTCTGCGCTACGCGATCGAGAAGATCCGCGCCGGCGCGGCGCGCGTCGGGCGCGACCCGAAGGAGCTGCACATCTGCGCCTGGACCCATTGCGTGGTCGCCGAGAAGCGCGAGGATGCGGTGAAAGAGCTCCTGCCGCAGGTGAGCCGGACGCTTTTCAAGGGCGCCGTGCGCGTGCCGCACGAGGTGCTCGGCTTCAAGGAGCCGCTCATCTCCGAGGAGATGCGCAAGCGCGTGATGGACGCGGTCGGACACCAGGACCAGGAATACAAGCTTGCGGACGAGCTGTTCGCCGTCCTCGGCGACCCACTGATGCAGGAGCTGACCGTCGTCGGCAACCCCGACGAAGTCGAGCGCAAGATTCGCGACATCATTTCGGTCGACGGCGTTAGCCAACTCATCATCAATGTTCATGCGAAAGATCCGAAGCTTTCCTTCGATACCTTTCGCGACCGTATCATCCCCAAGCACGGCAAGTCCTAAGCGATCCCAAGGAGAAAGCCACGATGAAGTTACCCGCAGCCCTATCGGCGCTAGCGTTTGCCGCGATCGCAGCCAGCGCAGTGGCGCAGGATTTCCCGACCAAGCCGATTACGCTCTATGTGCCGTTTGCTCCTGGGGGCGGCACCGATCTTTCGGTCCGGATGCTGGAAGAAAGCGTGTCGAAGAACCTCGGCCAAAAAGTGGTGATTGTCAATAAGACCGGGACGGCGACCATCTACCAAGTGGTGACCGGGGCGCCCGACGGCTACAACCTTGTGGTCGGCTCCACTGGGAATCTGGCTGCTGTGCCCCACAACCCGGGGGCGCCGTATAAGCGCGACGACTACGTACCTGTGGTCCAAGTGACCCATGTCCCGGCTCTGCTCATCGCGCCGGCTACCAGCCGCTTCAACAGCCTTGCCAACGTAGTGGAAGCAGCGCGCAAGAATCCCGGCGGCCTGAAGGTTGGCATTAGCCCGCTCGGCTCGATCAGCCATCTCGCTGCCATCCAACTCGAGAAAGCCTTTAACGTCAAGTTCACCTACATCCCGCACAAGAGCAACGGAGACGTCGTGACTGCGGCCTTGGGCGGCCACATCGACCTCGGCAGTGTCGATATCGCGGCGGCCGCGCCGCGCATGACCACGAATTTGGTGAAAGGGCTCGCGCTCTACCGGGAGACGCGGATGCCGGAGTTCCCGGAGTTGAAAACGGTTAAGGAGCAGGGCGCCGATATTGTTTTCGGCTTCTTTAACGTGATACTCGCGCCCAAGGGCACGCCCGACAAGATCATCGCCATCATCCACGACGCGTTCAAGAAAGCCCTCGAGGATCCCGCGGTGGTTGAGCGTTCCAAGACCCTGAATCTCCCCATCGCCTACCTCGGCCCGAAGGAGAGCCGCCAGGCTATCGATCGGAGCTACGAGACTTTCGGTAAGCTGCTATCCGAGCTCGGGCTCATCAAGAAGTAGCTGCGGCAACATGAAGCGCGCAGATGCCGTGAGCGGAGTCCTGCTTGCGGCGATCGGAATCTATGCCGCGCTGGAGGCGTACACCTTCGGTCTCGGCGCGCTCTCGGAGCCGGGGGCCGGGTTCTACCCGTTCTGGGGGGCGGTGCTCATCGTTACGTGTTCCGCCGGGGTGGTCGTGAACGCACTTGTACGCCGCCCCGGGGACGCGCCGGCCGATGAGGCGGAGCGCCTGCCCGCGGCCAACTGGGGCAAGATCCTCCTGTGCGTGGCGGCGCTGCTCGTATATCCCGTGGTGCTGCCCTGGGTCGGCTTCGCCGCGAGCACCGTTCTTCTAATGCTCGCGTTGAGCCGGCTCGATTCGAGCATCACATGGCGCGGATCGCTCGCCATCGCCACGCTGGGCGCGCTCTCCTTCTGGCTGCTTTTCGTGCGGATACTGGGCGTGCAGTTTCCGCCGTCCGCGCTGGGCCTTTGACCAATGAGTGAGACTTTCGCCCAGCTCGCGTTTGGGTTCAGCGTCGCTCTCCAGCCGGGATACCTCTATCTCGCATTAATCGGCGTGGTGGTCGGGACGCTGGTCGGCGTGCTGCCGGGCCTCGGCCCGGTCGCGTCGATGGCGCTGCTGCTGCCGTTGACGTATTCGCTCGGTCCGACGGGCGCGCTCATTATGTTCGCCGGCATCTACTACGGCGCCATGTATGGCGGCTCGACCACTTCAATACTGCTCAAGATCCCAGGCGAGGCTGCTTCGGTGATGACCTGCATCGACGGCCACGAGATGGCGCGCCAGGGGCGCGCCGGCCCTGCCCTCGGCATCTCCGCCTTCGGTTCCTTCATCGCCGGAACCCTCTCCATCATCGGATTGACGCTGATCGCGGCGCCGCTCGCCCGCTTTGCGCTGCGCTTCAGTTACCCGGAATACGTAGCGCTGATGACGCTCGGGCTGCTGCTCGTCGTCGTCCTCGCCTCGGGCTCGCTGCTGAAGGCCTTTGCCATGCTGGGTGTCGGTCTTGTGCTGAGCAGCATCGGACAGGATGTGGTATCGGGCATGTTCCGCTTTACCTACGGTGTACCCACGCTGATGGACGGCTTCGACCTCGGGCCGATGATCATGGGCCTGTTCGGTGTGTCTGAGGTTCTTGCGAACATCGTTTCGCCAACCCAGCGCGTCATCGTGCAGACCCGGATCCGGGATCTCCTGCCGACGCGCGAAGACTGGCGGCGAAGCTGGGCGGCGATCCTGCGGGGCTCGGGGATAGGTTTCCTCCTCGGCGCCTTGCCCGGCGGCGGCGCCATCGTGTCGTCCTTTGCCTCCTACGCCGTCGAGAAGCGAGTCTCGAAGACCCCCGAGCAGTTCGGCAAGGGCGCGATCGAGGGTGTGGCTGGGCCCGAGTCAGCCAACAACGCAGCCTCGATCGGGTCTTTCGTGCCGCTGCTCACGTTCGGCATTCCTTCCAATATCGTCATGGCGATCGTGATGGGCGCGCTGATGATCCACGGCGTCACGCCTGGTCCGACACTGATCACCGAGCGCCCCGATCTCTTCTGGGGCGTCATCGCCAGCATGTACATCGGCAATGTCGTGCTGCTGGTGCTAAACCTGCCGCTGATCGGCATCTGGATACAGGTCCTCAAAGTTCCCTACCGCGTGCTGTTTCCGCTCATCCTCGTATTCTGCGCGGTCGGTTCCTTCAGCATGAACAACAACTTGTTCGACGTGTACATGATGACAGTGTTCGGGGTGATCGGTTTTCTCATGAAGCGCTACGGCTACGAACCCGCAGTGCTCGTCCTCGCGTTCGTCATCGGCCCGATCCTGGAGCAGTCGCTGCGCCAGTCGCTGCTCTTGGGCGACGGCAGTTTCATGATCTTCGTGACACGGCCAATCTCGCTTACGCTCATGCTTTTTGCGGCCGCGCTGATCGTCAGTTCGGCAATCCCAGCCATCGGCCGGCGCCGTCGGGCCTTGGTTGTGGCAGCCGTCGAGTCAAGCCCGAAGTGATCGTCACCGTCGCTGCCGGGCCCTATGCGCACCTTGCCGCGCTCGCGGCGGGCAATGGGGCGCCTGGGATAGATAACGGTATCGATCGCCTCGACCTGCAATACGAGGCGCTCGAGCCCGGCAGGATTTTTCCGCGGATGCTACGCGACGCGGCGTGGGACGTCGCGGAGATGTCCCTTGCGACCATGTACATCTTAGCCGAACGGGGCGAGCGGAGCCTCGTCGCGCTACCCGTATTTCCCTCCCGCGCCTTTCGCCATTCGGCGCTCTACGTGCACACGCGGAGCACGGTGCGCAGCGTCGATGATCTGCGCGGGGGCCGCATCGGTGTGTTGCGCTACGCGATGACCACCGCGGTGTGGGTGCGCGCGATGCTCGCGGACCAGTACGGCATTCCGGCGCAGACCCTACAATGGACAGTGGGCGAAGACTCGTCGCACCCGGCGCGCGTAGCGCCGCGGATCGTGGAGGGTCTTCCTGCCCTCGAGCGGATGGCTGTCGCGGGCGAGCTCGACTGCCTAATCTCGGGCCGCACGCCGGCGGCGTTCCACAACGGTCGCCTGCGCCGGCTTTTCCCCGATTTCGGCGCCGAGGAGAAAGAGTACTACTCGCGCACCCGGATATTCCCAATCATGCATGTGATGGTCGCGCAACGCGCGCTGGTAGAGCGGCAACCGCGAATCGTGTCTGCCCTCGTCAAGCGCTTCGAAGCGGCCAAGCGTGTGGCCGAGGAAGGCCTGCTCAATTTCGACATCTCCACCTACCCGCTGCCGTGGCTCGCGGCCTATGTCGAAGATGCGCGAAGGCTCGTGGGCGGCGAGCTGTGGCCGTACGGCATCGAGGCGAATCGCGCCACGCTGGCCGCATTCGGCAGCGCGCTCGCTACAGACGGGCTCACGAGCCGCGCCTGCGCGCCGGAGGAAATCTTTGCCGATGCCTGAGATCCAGGCGACGCGCCGCTACGACGTGCTCGTGATCGGCGCGGGCGGTGCGGGCCTTCGCGCCGCGGTTGCCGCCGCGGAGGAAGGTGCCCACGTTGCGGTCGTTGCCAAGTCGCTGCTCGGCAAATCGCAGACCGTCATGGGCGCCGCGCTCGCGGCGGCGCTCGGCGCGCCGGAGCCGCGCGATTCATGGGGCGCGCACTTCGCCGACACGCTGCGCGGCGGCCGCCGAGTCAACCAGTGGCGCATGGTGCAGCTGCTCGCGCAGGAGTCGCCCGCGCGCGTGAGAGAAATGGAGGCCTGGGGAGCGCTCTTCGACCGCGGCCCGCTGGGCGACATCCATCTGGGCGAGGGCAGCGGCCACCGTTATCCGCGCCTCGCGCGCGGCGGGCAGCACAACACCGGGCTCGAGCTGCTGCGCACGCTGCAGACGCAAAGCGACGCCCGCGGCGTCGATCTTTTCTGCGAGGTGGCGATCGTCGAACTGCTGAAGGACGGCGCGCGCATCGCCGGCGCCTTCGGCTACCGGCGTGACACCGGCGCGGCCCTCGTCTTCCTTGCGTCCGCCGTGGTACTCGCCACCGGCGGCATCGGCAAGGCTTACGCCTTTACCTCGAATTTCTACGACTCGACCGGCGACGGCCACGCGCTCGCCTGTCGCGCCGGCGCCGAGCTCATCGACATGGAATTTGTGCAGTTCCATCCCACCGGCATGGTCGCGCCCGAGAGCGCACGCGGCCTCCTGGTTGCCGAGAGCATCCGAAACTTCGGCGGCATCCTGCGCAATGCTGCGGGTGAGCGCTTCATGTTCCGCTACGTGCCCGAGGGCTATCGCGCGGAAATCGCCGAGACGGAGGCGGAAGCCGATGCCTGGTACGACAATCCGGGGAACGCCCGGCGCCCGCCCGAACTCCTGCCGCGCGACGATGTCTCGCAGGCGATGGAATCCGAGATCCGCGCCGGCCGGGGCACGGCCAGCGGCGGCGTGCTCCTCGACATCGCGTCGCGCCGTCCGGCTACGTATATCCGGAAGATGCTGCCTCGCATGTATCGACAGTTCATGGATCTCGCCGACGTCGACATCAGCTCGCAGCCGATGGAAGTCGCGCCCACCTGCCACTACATGATGGGCGGCGTGCGGGTCGAGCCTGACAGCTGCGCCGCCACGGTAGCCGGGCTGTTCGCAGCGGGCGAGGCGGCGGGCGGCCTGCACGGCGCCAATCGACTGAACGGCAACGGCATCTCGGAGCTACTTGTCTTCGGACGCCGCGCTGGCGAGCATGCGGCGCGGTATGCGAGTCGCGCGGCGGCGCCCGGCGCGGCGGACCCGGAGCAGATCGAGCATGCCGACCGCGCCGCGCGCGCGCCGCTCGGCCGCAGCGACGGGGAGAGTCCCTATGCAGTGCAGCGCGAGGTGCAGCGGCTGATGCAGCGGGAGGCTGCGCTGGTGCGCAGCGAAGCGGGGCTCGTGCGCGCGCTCGAAGGCCTTGCGGCGCTGCGCGAGCGCAGCGCCCGCATGTCGGCGCCCGGCGGACCGGCGGCCAATCCCGGCTGGCAATGCGCGCTCGACGTGCGCTCGATATTCACGGTGGCGGAGGCAATCGCGCGCTCGGCGTTGGCGCGCCACGAAAGCCGCGGCGCCCATGTGCGGAGCGACTATCCGCGGCCCGACCCTGCCCTCGCCTCCATCAACATCGTCGTCGGCCGGATCGGAGATGCGCTCGAGGCGCGAGCGGAGGTACGCGCTTCGCTTCCGCCGGAATTGCGCGCGCTTGCAGAGGAAGAGAGTAATGAGCAAGCCGTTAGTTGAAGGACTTGCCGGCGACCCGCGCATCTACGCCGATGCAGTGGAGCGGATGCTTGAGCGCATCGACGCAACCTCCGCCGCGCTCGGCGAGGCGTTTCCGCTGTCAGCCGATCCTGTTACCGGCGCATGGCAGACATCGCCCGACGGGCGCTGGACCGGAGGCTTCTGGGCGGGCTTGCTCTGGCTTGCCGCCAGCGCTTCCGGCGGCGCGCGCCATCGCGATCTTGCCGAGGCGGCGATGCGGCGGCTCGAGGTGCGCCTGCCCGTCGACAACGTACTCAACGGGCTGGTCTTCTACTACGGCGCGGCCCTCGGCGCGCTGCTCGAGGTGAGCGAGGCGGGCGCCCAGCTCGGCCGCCGGGGTGCCACGGCGCTCGCGGCTCGCTTCCAGCCGTCGATTGGATTCGTGCCGCTCGGCCACCAGAGCGGATCCCTTACTGCCGATGCCGATGGGGAAACCAACATCGACGGCGTGCCGGGCATGAGCCTGCTCTTCTGGGCGGCCGAGTATTTCGGACAAGCGCCGCTGCGCGAGGTCGGGGTGCGCCACACGCGGGCCCACGTCGACCTGTGCCAGCGGCCAGACGGCTCGCTCCACCAGGCGGCGCTCGTCAATCCGCGATCCGGGACGATGCTCCGCCAATACAGCCCGCGCGGCTACAAGCACGACGGCACCTGGGCGCGCGCACAATCTTGGGGCCTGCTCGGATTCACCCAGGCGTATGCGTGGACGCGCGACCCGTTTTTCAGTGAGGCTGCGATGCGCGTCGCGGACTGGTGGCTTGGCGCAGCGCCGCCGGATCGCGTTGCGTTCTGGGATTTCAAGGATCCAGCGATCCCGGACACCGAGCGCGACACTTCGGCCACCGCGATGACGGCAGCCGCGCTTCTCAAGCTGGGGCGTCTTGCTCCCGCGCCGGCGCAGCGCGCGCGGTACACGGAGGCCGGAGTCGCGACGGTGCGCGCGCTGCTCGAAGGCTATCTGACACCGACGCACAGGTCGGACGCGCGGCCGCGCGGGATCCTGACGGAAGGGTGCTGGCAAAGGAACGAAGGCGTGGCCACGCGGCATGAGCTGGTCTGGGGCGACTACTACCTGCTTGAGTCTCTGCTCATGCTGACCGGACGCATCGACCGAGTGATTTGAGTGAGCCGGGATCCGCTCGGAAAACTGCTCTCCTGGGTGGCCGCCGCGCGCTACGAGGATCTGCCGCAGCCGGCGGTCGATGCATCGAAGACCTATCTTCTCAATACCGCGGCCGCGATGCTCGCTGGCTCCGGCGCGCCCGGCGCGCGGGAGGTGGTGAGGCAGGTGCGTGAGTGGGGCGGTAAACCTGAGAGCACGGTGGCCGTGTACGGATTCAGGGCACCTGCACCGCTTGCCGCGTTCGCCAACGGCGTGATGGCGCATGCGATGGACTACGACGACACGCAGGTCGGCACCGGCTTCCACCCGAACGTATCCATTGTCCCGGCATTGCTGGCGGTTTCAGAGATCTCGTCTCAAGCAAGCGGCCGAGCCGTGCTGCTGGCGCATGTTCTCGCGCTTGAAGTTTCGTGCCGGATGACGCTAGCCGCCACGAACCGCGCCGGCCATCCCTGGCTCACCACGACGCTCTTCGGCGTATTCGGCGCTGCGGTCGCGGCTGGCAAGGTGCTCGGCCTCGACGAGCCGCTGCTGCGGCACGCGGTGGGCATTGTCTACAGCTCCGCCGGCGGCAACCGGCAGGGGCTGCTCGACGGCACGCTGATCCAGCGCGTGCAGCCGGGCCTCTGCGCCCAGGCCGCGGTTGCCGCGGTGGCGCTCGCACGGCAGGGGGTGACCGGGGCGCACGACGTTCTTGAAGGGCGCTACGGCCTCTATCCCTCGTACTACGGCAACGACTACGAGCCCGAGAGGCTCACGCGCGGATTGGGGAGCGATTTCCACGTGCTCGCTCTCGCGCTCAAGCCTTACCCGTGCTGCAGCTACAGCCAGGAGCCGATAGAGGCCGCCCTCGAGCTCGCGCGCGAGCACCGCTTCGCCGCCGAGGACCTGTCGCAGGCGGTAGTCTGGGTCGCCTCGAAGCATGCCGCAGGGCTGGTCGACCGGGCGTACGAGCCGCGCGGCTGCCCCCAGGTCGACGCGCAGTTCAGCATGCAGTACGTTATCGCCGCGGCGCTGCGCCGCAAGGCCCTGGGCGTGGCGGACTTCCAGGACGAGGCGCTGCGCGACCCGGCGCTGCTCGAGCTGTCGCGGCGTGTGCGCGTCGAGATCGACGCGCAGCGCGAAGGAAGCGTGGAACTGCGCCTCAAGGACGGCAGGGTGCTTTCGCGCCGTGTCAGCGTCGCACGCGGCCATCCGCGCCGCCCATTCAGCCGGCGCGAGCTCCACGACAAGCTCGCCGAATGCGCGAGGCACGCAGCCGTCCCTCGGACGGCCGCGCACGTCGCGGCGCTCGGGCAGGCGATTGAGGGCGCGGAAAACCTGGCGCGAGGCGCGGACCTCGCGGCGCTGCTTGCCTAGCCGAGTTCCACGAACAGCTCGCCGTTCTGCTCGGTCACCAGGTAGCAGGCCACTTTCTTCAGCGACGGCATGCGCACGTTGGTGCCGGTGCGCACGTCCCAGGTCCAGCCGTGCCACGGGCAGGTGACGACATGGCCCTGGAGCTGGCCTTCGCCCAGCGGGCCGCCCTTATGCGGGCAGGCGTTGTCGAGCGCGTAGCAGCGACCCTCGACGCGGAAGAGGGCGAGCATCGTGTCGTCGATTCTGACGACCGTACCGGCGCCCTCGGCCGGCGCCTGCTCCGCGGCGATCTTGCAGCGTCGGACCGGATGCGCAGACATGGGCCGCCTTTATCGCATGCGCGGGTCGCCTTGACAAGGGCGTCGGCGCCGCCTTATAAGGTGGCTGCGGTAAAATTTAGAACATCGTTCAACATTATGAAACGACCATGATCATCGACTGCGATACCCACTTCATGCCGCGCGACGCGTTCGATCGCGTCCCCGGCGCCCTCGCCGCGCTCCGCCCGGTAGTGAAGCTCGACGAGAACGGTATCTACACGAACCTGGACTTCCCGGGGCGCCCGCCCAAGCTGCCGAGCGCGACGCCGCTCGGGGCGCCGGGGACCGGCGCCGAGTATCCGGGCATGGTCGACATGGAAGCGCGGGTAAAGGACTACGTCGAGATGGGGATCGAGCGCACCTGCCTGCTCGCCCAGTTCTCCGGCTGGTGGTCCTACCTCATCGAGCCGGAGCTCGCGACCGCCATGGCGCACTCGTGGAACCTGTCGGTGCTCGACCTGATGAAGAAGTATCCCAGGCACGTCAGCGGTATCGCGCTGGTCGCGCTCCAGGCTCCCGAGGCCGCCACGCGCGAGATGGCATGGGCGAAGGAAAACGGCTTCGGCGGCGTCGCGCTCGACAAGGTCTTCCCGGTCCACGCGCACGCCTACAGCGAGGGCCTCGGCAGCCAGCGCCAGCTCTGGCCGTTCTTCCGCGCGGCGGAAAACCTCGATGTGCCGGTCTTCCTGCACACGGTGCAGCATGGTCACCGGGTGAGCAACTCGCCGTGGTTCCAGAAGGACGGCCTCGACTTATTCGCGCCGAACGAGGGGCAGATGAGCCTGGTGTCGCTGTTCACCAGCGGGTTGCTCGACGAGTTCTCGAAATTGAAGTTCATCTTCACCGAGGCGGGCACCGAATTCATCATGCCGCTGGTGGACCGGCTCGACCGGACCTTCGGCTCGGCGATCGTCGACTACGACAACGAGGACGCCACGCCTTTCTTCCGCGGCCGCGGACCCAAGCACGGCGACGAGAACCTGCAGCGCGCGCGGGCGCTGAACCCGCTGGACTTGTATCTCGAGAAGAACAAGCACCCGGCCAGCCACTACTTCAAGAAGAACTTCTTCTTCACCATCGAAACCGAGGAGCCCGGGCTGCCCGACGCGATCCATTTCCTCGGCGCCGACCGGTTCCTGTTCGCCACCGACTATCCGCACGACGATCCGGGCGGCGCGATGAAGTTCCGCGACGTCCAGTTGCTCGCCGACAACCAGCGCGTCACCGAAGAGGACAAGGAGCGGCTGCGGCACGAGAACGCCCGCGAGTTCCTGGGCCTCGGCTAGACTGCCCGCTCGATGCTCAGCTCCTTCAAGAAGGTGTTTCTGCTGCTGGATGCCTTCACCGTGGAGCAGCCCGAGTGGTCGCTGGCAGATCTGAGCCGCAAGGTGAGCATCGCCAAGCCTACCGTCCACCACATTATGGCGACGCTCCTGCAAGGCGGCTGGATCGACCGCGATGCCGAGACGAAGAAGTTCCGGCTCGGGGTGCGGCTCTGGGAGAAGGGTTGGCTCGCGATCAAGCAGCTGGGCGTGCGCGATGTCGCGCGGCGTTTCGCCGAGGCCCTGATGGAGGAGTGCGGCGAGACTGTGCGCCTCGGCATCCTCGATTCGATCGACCCGCGCTGGGTCCTGTATATCGACCGGGTCGAGAGCCAGCACGCGGTCCGCGCGCACATGGATGGCCTTACCCGCGCGCCGTCGTACAGCGTCGCGACCGGGAAAGCATTGCTCGCCCACAATCCCGAGATCGCGAAGCGCGTGCTTGCGCAGCCGTTGCGCGCCTATACCGCGGGAACGCTGACGCAGGCGGTGGCGCTGCTAAAGGATCTGGCGCTAACCCGCGAGCGCGGATATTCCGTCAACCAGGGCGAGTTTCGCACCGACGTCGTGGGCATCGCCGCGCCGATCCGCAACCACGAGGGCCGGGCGATCGCCGCGATAGGCGTCTCGGGGCCGGCTTACAGGCTCGGGCCCGCAATCGTGCGCCGCACCGGGCCTGCAGTCGTGGCCACGGCGCGCGAGATTTCCAAGCGCATGGGTTACGTACAACAAGGAGAGTCAAATGAGATTGCTGCTGCAACGCGCACTCGCCGCATCCCTCTGGCTGGCCATGGCAAGCGCAACGGCCCAGGGCTATCCGGCGCGGCCGATCGAAGTCTTCGTGGGCTACGGAGCCGGGGGCGGCAGTGACCTGTCGATCCGGCTGACTGAGGCAGCCGCGTCCAGGCACCTCGGCCAGAGAATCGTTATCAACAACCGCCCCGGCGCGGCCGGCACCGTGATGATGAATCAGTTCATCAAGGCGGCGCCCGACGGCTACACGCTTGCCATCGGCAGCACCGCCACCCTGACGGTGCAGCCCCACGTCGCGTCGGCGGCGGTGCTGTTCAAGCCAGACGACTACGTACCAATCGTGCAGATCTCGAATGTCCCCAACTTCCTGATCGTTCCGGTCGATTCGCCTTTCAAGACATTCAAGGATTTCATCGAGTTCACGCGGAAAAGCCCGCCCGGCCGGGTCAAGGCCGGTATCACTTCGATCGGCACGACGCTGCATCTGCCGTTCGTCCAGATGGAGAAGCTCTACGGCGTGAAATTCACCTTCATTCCCCACAAGAGCAGCGCGCCGGTGGTCACTGCCGTAATGGGCGGCCATCTCGACGTGGGCGGCGCCGACATGGCTGCCGCCGCGGCCCAGATCCGCGCCGGCACGGTGCGCGCCCTCGGCATTTTTGCCGCGCAGCGCTTGGCCGGCATGCCGAACGTCCCGACACTGAAAGAGCAGGGCGCCGACATCGAGGCGGGGTTCTACAACATGCTGCTCGCCCCGAAAGGCACGCCCGAGCCGGTCATCGCCACCGTGCACGAGGCGTTCCGCAAGGTGCTGACCGATCCGGAGGTCGTCGAGCGCGCGGCCAAGGCCGATGTGCCGATCGAGTACCTCGACGGCCGGTCGAGCCGCGAGCTCCTCAACCGCAACTACGAGATCTTCGGCTCGCTCCTCAAGGACCTCGGCCTTGCCAAGTAGCCCGCGGTGACCAACGGGAAGAGCATCCGTCTGCGGGAGGACCGCACTCTCAGGACGGATGCATGGTGGGCGGGGCCGCTGCTGATCGGCGCGGCGCTCCTCGGCTTTGCCCTCTACGCGGCCTGGGCGGCGCTGCAGAACGACCACTACTACGCGGCGCCGTACATGTCGCCGCTCTATTCGCCGTGCCTGTCGGCGAATTGCGCGCACGCGGCCATTCCATTGCTCGGTTCGTGGTGGAACCTGTCGCCCGCGCTGCTCGTGCTGTGGGTGCCGATCGGGTTGCGCGTCACGTGCTACTACTATCGCAAGGCGTATTACCGCTCGTTCTTCCTCTCGCCGCCGGCCTGCGCAGTGCGCGACGCCTCGGGCGCCTATAGCGGCGAGAGCCGCTTTCCGCTCGTGCTGCAGAGCCTGCACCGCTATTTCTTCTATCTTTCCCTGCCGATTCTCGTATTCCTCTGGTGGGACGCGGCGCGCGCGTTCCGCTTCCCGGACGGCCTCGGCGTCGGCCTCGGCACGTTGTTGCTGCTTGTCAACGCCGTCCTGCTGTCCCTTTTTACAGCCTCGTGCAACTCGTGCCGACATCTTTGCGGCGGCCATGTCAAGTCGCTGCACGACGCGCCCGCGCGGCATCGGATGTGGCGTTGGATCAGCCGGCTCAACGAGAAGCACCGCGGATACGCCTGGGTGAGCCTCGCGTGGGTCGTCGCCGCCGATCTCTATATCCGCTTGCTCGCTGCCGGAGCGATTCACGATTTCAGGCTGGTCTGATGGCCGAAGTGTCTTGCGAAATGCTCGACTACGATGTCGTCGTCATCGGCGCCGGCGCCGCCGGGCTGCGCGCGGCTATCGAGGCTGCAGCCGAAGGCGCGAGAACCGCGATCGTTTGCAAGTCGCTGCTCGGTAAGGCGGCAACCGTGATGGCAGAGGGCGGCATCGCGGCGGCGACAGGCAATGTCCATGCGGATGACGGCTGGCGCGCGCATTTCCGCGACACAATGCGCGGCGGGCGGCTTGTGAACGACTGGCGCATGGCGCACATCCATGCCCGAGAAGCGGTCGATCGCGTGCTCGAGCTCGAAGCATGGGGCGCGCTGTTTGACCGGACTGCGGACGGCTTGATATCGCAGCGGGAATCCGGCGGTCACCGTCACGCCCGGCTGGCCCATAGAGACGGTCGCACCGGCCTCGAAATCCTGCGGGCGTTGCAGGGGCAGATGATCAACCAGGGTATCGACGTGCACATGGAGTGCAATGTCCAGCGACTATTCCTGGACGAGGGCCGCGTCTCAGGCGCGTTCGGCTACCGGCGCGCGACCGGCGAGCTCATTCTGTTTAGATGCAAGGCCGTGGTCCTCGCCAGCGGCGGTGCCGGCCGGGCCTGGAAAGTCACGTCCAATCCCTGGGACTCCACCGGCGACGGCACGGCGCTCGCGTTGGACGCGGGCGCCGAGCTCATGGACATGGAATTCGTTCAGTTCCACCCGACCGCCCTGGTCGCGCCGGCCGGAGCCCGGGGTCTGCTCGTCAGCGAAGGCACGCGCGCAGCCGGTGGGGTGCTGCGCAACGCCGCAGGCAGGCGATTCATGTTCGACCATGTGCCGGATTTTCTGCGGCCGGACACCGCGGCCACCGAGGCAGAAGCCGACGCGTGGTACGAAGAGCGCCACGGCAAGCGGCGCCCCCCGGAGCTGCTGCCCCCCGACATAGTCGCGCGCGCCATCGATTCCGAAGTACGCGCCGGCCGCGGAACCGCGCACGGCGGAGTATTCCTCGATCTGGCGTCCCGCCGCCCGGCGGAATACGTCCTGAACCAGCTGCCGTCGCTTCATTCGCGCCTGAAGAAGCTCTGCGATATCGACATCACGCGAGCCCCGATCGAGGTCGGGCCGGCTAGCCATTCGACGCTGGGCGGCGTGCGCGTCGAGGCAGAGACGGCGGCAAGCACGGTGCCGGGCCTTTTCGCGGCCGGCGAGGTCGCGGCGGGCTTGCATGGCGCGGCACGGCTCGGCGGCAATGCGCTTTCTGGTGCGCTAGTGTCCGGTAGGCGCGCCGGGCTG
>Ga0137796_10000680_pt1 | contig 20537 bp, 30 predicted proteins | sample OV2TP3_FD_97704 | JGI IMG/M metagenome (GOLD analysis project Ga0137796, IMG submission 97704) | reverse complement strand
CAAATTTCCTAAAGATTTTGGTTAGATGGATCTTCTGACAGTTCGGCTGAAGAAGGGCTTGGCTAAAGACCTCGGCACCGCCAATGACAAAGACCTTTTCAAATTGCGCTGTCATGGACATGAGGTGCTCAAAGAGTGTCCCGAAGGAAGGAACTGCTGCCACAGAAAGAGGAAACTCCCGGGTTTTATCTCTCGTTAAAACCACATTGATTCGCCCCGGCAAAGGACGAAAGGCCTCGGGAAGGGATTGCCAAGTTTTCCGGCCCATGACAACCACATTCTTTTTGTCAGCGGCGGTTGTAGCCAAGGTGAGTTTCTTAAAGTGTTTTAAATCCTCCGGCAGATGCCATGGCAGGGTCCCCCTCTTTCCTATCCCGCCTTCTGAGTCCACGGCGACAACAATATCAAAGGGGATGTTCGAAGCGGTTTCATAATCCATGTCTTCCAAGGGGGCTGGGCTGTGCCCCGCGCGCAGTTCCGCAGCGACCGAAGGGAGCGAGGATGTTTGAGCACGGGGTACAGCCCAGCCCCCTTCTTGAAAAAAGGTTATGAAACTGGTTCTCATTTAAACGGCGATGGGAAATTTAATAAAAGGATCGTGCTGATAACCGATCAATTCAAAGTCCTCGAAAGTTAAATCAAAGATGCCTTTAGAAGCGGCCTTTAACTTGGGGAGGGGTTTAGGTCTCCTGTGCAATTGGGTTTTCAGGCTATCGATATGATTCAGATAAACATGGGCATCTCCCAGCGTATGAACAAAGATCCCGGGAGTCAGTTGGCACTCCTGGGCCACTATGGTGAGGAGCAGCGCATAACTGGAAATATTAAAGGGCAACCCTAAGGCCACGTCCGCCGAGCGCTGATAGAGCTGGCAATCTAAGCGGTTATCCGCAACATAAAACTGAAAAAAGGCATGGCACGGTGGAAGGGCCATCCGGTCTAAATCCGCCGCGTTCCAGGCGCTCACCATGATCCGGCGGGAATGAGGATTTTTCTTAATGGTATCGATCGCCATCTTAAGCTGATCGATGTGCTGTTTTTGATAGATCTTTGTCTGGTCGTCCCAGATGAACTTCTCCCATTTGCGCCACTGGTATCCGTAAATGGGGCCGAGTTCGCCGTCTTTGTCGGCCCAGGCGTTCCAAATGGGGGTGTACTGCTTTAAGCCATCATTGATATTGGTTGAGCCCTTGAGGAACCACAAGAGCTCCCGCAGGACCGCATCAAACAAGATCTTCTTGGTGGTCAAGATTGGGAATCCTTTGCGTAGATCAAATTTCATCTGATAGCCAAAGATGGAGACGGTCCCGGTCCCCGTGCGGTCCTCTTTCCTCTCTCCGTTTTCCAAGATATATTTAACTAAATCGAGGTATTGCTGCATTTCTTACTCTGCCCCCTGTCACCTTTTTAGATAATATTGGTTGTAAAGCTTTTCCATTTCTTCTTTGTTTACGCTCCTCAAGGTTTTTTGAGTTGCATCTCTCAAAGGAGTGCCAAGCGCTCTTTGGGCATATATCCTAAGTATCTCGATAAGTCCAACCAATAACATGGTGATTATGGCTATAAATATTAGCTATCCCCTCGTAACTTTGGATAATCTCCCTGTCCTATGTTTCACTTATCCCACTCCTTCTCCCTTAAGAGCTTATAGCCTGCGCTTTCATGCCTGACCAGTTGACCCGCGGAAGACTCTTCCAAAAGAAGGCAGGCAAAGCCCTCTCCCAACCGATCGATTAAAGCCACCCCTCTCTTGGGATCCAACACGCACAGCGCCGTGGCCAGCGCATCGGCTTCTTCGGTTGTCGGCGCAAGCACGGTCGCGCTCACCACTCCCTTCTGGGGATAACCCGTGACGGGATTCATGATATGCGACCAGCGCTGATTTTGGATCTCGAAAAATTGCTCATAGTCTCCGGAGGTCGTGACCGCCTGGTCCCGAAGCTCCAATATCTCCAAGATGTTTGAAGGATCCCTCGGATGGCGAATCCCGATATGCCAAGGTTTCCCCTCACAATTTTTGCCGCTTACGAAAAGATCTCCTCCTTCATCGATCATAAAATCATGAAATCCGGCGGCCTTAAAAATCCTGACGGCTTCATCCACCGCATAGCCACCGGCGATGCCGCCCAAATCGATCTTTGTCTGATCATGCAGGAGTTCGACATGATCGTCCGCAAGAAGACGAATCTTGTCTTTTCCCAAGGCTTTTTTTACTTCTGAGACCTCCTCATGGGTGGGCAAAATATTTTTGGCTTGGCCATCTTTCCAGAGTTTAATCAAAGGCCCTACGGTAATATCAAAGGCCCCGTAGGTCAGCTCATTAAAATGGATCGAATTTTTGATGACCTGATAGGTATCGGCTCCGATTTTGACGGGTTTCTCGTACGAACCGTTGACCTTGGCCACGTCGCTTTTGTCATCAAAGACGTTCATCCGCCAGTTGATTTCCTCCAGCCTTTCCCATACCTGTTGAACCACGGATTGAAAGGGAGGATTTGTCTTATCATTTGTACAGACCTCAAGGCTGACCACGGTCCCCATGAGGTACCGGGACTCGGTGTATTTAGGGGGCGGCGAACTTAAAGGGGATCTGGAACAACCAACCCAAAGACCGACAAAACCTATTAAACCTATCCCAAACCGATTCATTGCTTCCTTTGGAAATCCCCGCTTTTTCCGCCAGTCTTTTTAAGGAGCATAACATCCGAGATGGCCATGGCCTTATCCGCCCACTTCATCATATCGTAGATGGTCAGACTCGCCAGGCAAGCAGCTGTCAAGGCCTCCATTTCCACACCGGTGGGTCCCCAGGCGGTCACCTCGGCAAGGGAGGTTACGCTGCATTGCCGTTTGTCCACCTCGAATCGGATCTTTACGCAGCTTAAAGAAAGTGGATGGCAGTACGGAATAAGCTGAGAGGTCGATTTGGCAGCCGTTATAGCCGCGATCTTGGCGGTTTCCCAAACATCGCCTTTGGGAGACTCTTCAGCAATCAATTTTTTAAAGGCCGCAAGGCTCATTTTGATTTGAGAGGAGGCCACGGCCACGCGTTTGGTTATATTTTTACCGCTCACATCCACCATGCCGCGATAGGAAGCCAGGCGGTACGAACGTCGGAAGCGATGAAGTCTCTCCACGTTTACACTCCTTAAGTTTCCTCAAGTTTATGAATTTGAATCGGCCGACGACTTTTTTTCTTCTTGGCCTGAAGGCGTTTGTGCTCCAGGATCTTTTCTTGGGATACTACATGGCGCGGGCGACGCTGCCGGCGCTCCTTTTCCAGACGCTGGATTTCTTTTTGCCGCAAGGCTTCGTTTCTTTTTTGGAGGGACTCTAAGAGCATCCGCCTGGCCCAAAACCGATTTAAACCCTGAGAACGTGATTGCTGACACTTGACGGTGATTCCCGTACTACGGTGTTTCAGGTAAACGCAAGTGGCAACCTTGTTGACGTTCTGTCCACCGGGACCGGAAGAGCGGATAAAGGTTTCTTCCAGATCCTCCTCTTTCACGCCAAGCGTGCGCATCTCACTTCGCAGAGCCTGCTCTTTTCTTGCCGATACTCCCAATAGATTCATAGCCCACGACCTCTTCTTTAAGCCCTCTCTGATACAAAAACGGCCCTTCTCAAAAATTCAAAAATTAAGGCCTTGAGTTTAGAGTCTTCATTCAAAGTCTTTGGGGGAGAGACTCGAGCTGACATGAGAGGGAGAATCGAACGAGGAGTAAATGTAAGGATCCCAAGGGTTCCGGGGCTTAAAATTCAACTTTATCTTTTTACAACGTTAGTGGCTTGTTCTCCTTTGTCACCCTTTACGATCTCAAATTCCACTTCTTGACCTTCCTCCAAGGATTTGTATCCGTCCCCTTGAATAGCCGAATAATGAACAAACACATCGTTGCCATTCTCCGGGGTGATAAAACCATACCCTTTTTGATTGTTAAACCATTTCACTTTGCCTTTGGCCATCAGCAACTACCTCCTGTTTATAAGAGTTATTCCTTTCAAAACCTGGTAAATCAGGGAAGGGAAATAAAAAATCGTGGGTGAGAAGTCCCCACGACCCTTATTTCCTTTGATGATTCCCTCATTTGCTTAAACAGCTCCATGCTATTGGAAGTATACCTTTCGCATTTTATCGTGTCAAATAGATTTTTGCAAAAAAATTTGCTTGAAATCACAACTGTTTGAGGCTATTCTGATACAGTTAACGTGTTACTAACAAACCCTTAAATGAAGAGGAGGTTTTAAGCATGGCGCATATTGTAACAGAACCTTGTGTGAAATGCCGGTATACCGATTGCGTGACGGTCTGTCCGGTGGATTGCTTTCACGAAGATGCCGAGATGCTTGTTATTGATCCCGAGGTATGCATTGACTGCGGGGCCTGCATTCCCGAATGCCCTGTTCAAGCGATCTATACAGAAGAGGATGTCCCTGAGAAATGGAAGAATTACATCGCCCTCAACCGTGAGAAAGCCCCCCAGCTTCCTGTGATTACCCAAAAGAAAGAGCCTCTGGCGAAAGACAGGCCACAAAAATAAATCCACACCCCGCCATCCTCAAACCTCCTTCCACTCTTTTAAGTAAGAAGAAATTGTCTGATGGCTACGACTCCCGATTTCTATAAAACAATTCCCGATCTCCCGGATAAAATCAGCCGCAAAAAAAAACGGCCCAAACTCATGGCCGTGGTTGATGAGGCCAATTGCACGGGCTGCCAGGTCTGTGTCCCTTTTTGTCCTGTTGACTGTATCGAGGTCGTCCCTCAAGAGAAATACAATATCCCGATTCCCCCCGTCCAAATCCGGTACAATGAATGCATTGGCTGCCAAATCTGTGCCCGGGTTTGCACAAATTTGACTTGGGACGCTATTCGGATGGAGCCCACGGAAAAAGTCGAAAAAGACCTCAATATCAAGATTACCGAGACTTATGTCCCACCCGTTGCTGATTCAAAATGAAAGAAATACCCAATGACCAAGATACAAATCTCAAACAATAACCAATATTCCAATCACCAAAGACCAAATATTGGGGATTGAGTATTGGAATTTGGATTTTATTTGGTTATTGTTTCTTGGTGATTGGTTATTCAAAAGTAAAGATCTCCCATGTGGTTTTTCATGATCTTATGCTATGTGTTTACGCTGGTGAGTTTTTGTATGCTCATCCTAAGCGGCCTCCAGGGATATTGTGGCTTTATGATCTTTAAGGCCACCCACGCCACCTTCGCGATTCTGACGATCATTTTTTATCTCTTCACGGAAACACTGATTATCTTTTATTTCGTCGGGATCGGAGTCAGCATCAAGGAATATGTTCTGGAGAAAAAGCTCCCGCTGGATTACAATCAACGATCCCTGAAAATCAAACGGAACGTGTATCCGCCGATTCTCTTCAATATCCTCTTGATGATGGCGCTTTTTATCTCGGGAGGGGCCGTGGACACCCGACATCTTCCCCTTTGGAGCCATGGCCTTCTTTTCTATGGAAGCCTCCTCCATTTCTTAAAGGTGGTGCTGATTCAGCACCGTTCGTTCAAAGAGGCGACAGAGCTGGTGCTGGAGATGGCGGGCATAAAACGATAAGACATGTATTATCTGGCCAAAATCGCTCAAGCCACAGGGTTGACCGTCATCACCTTAGGTTTTTTAAGGAACTTCCCAAATTTGATGAGTCATAAGCTGTTAGTGACGGGAATCTTGATGTTTGTGTTTGGCTGGATTATTCATAGGTTCTTATTGAAGCCATGAAGACCATTTTAAAATTCGACACCGGCGCGAACGGTTTCAAATTGATGATTTATGTCTTGGCGATCGCGGCTGGCCTTGTTTTATTTTTAGGAATCGCTTTCCTGATGTTTGTCTTTTAGCTCCTCATCATTCCTTTCATCCCTATAACACATACAACATCACATAGATCACAACGCCGGTCACTGAGACGTACATCCAGACCGGCAAAAGCCATTTGGTGATCCGGACATGCTTGGTAAAATCGTTTTTAAAAGCATACCAGAGGGCCATGCCGATGAAGGGAAGAATAAGCACGGCTAAAGGGGTATGCGTTCCCAAGATGAGAAAATAAATGGTCCTTAAAAGCCCTTGTCCCGGATAACGGGTCACGCCGATCAGCGCATGATAGGTGAGATAGGAAATCAGAAAGACGACCGAGCAAATCAAGGCGCATATCATCAAATTCCGGTGAAGATCGCGTTTTTGGCGTTTGATCGCCCGCCAGGCCAAAAATAAAAAGATGAAGGCAAAACCGTTGAGGAGGGCATTTAGGGAAGGCAGGATGTGAATATTCATCCCTAGATTCTTTCTTTCAGAAGGCGTGCGATGTCTCGGAACAGAAGATTAATCTTGTTTTTTGAGGTCCCTTCATAATAACCGCGGATTCTGGCTTGAAAATCGACCAGGACAAAACGGTCGCTATGAAAGATTGGCTCCTTGACAGAGCCTATTTTAAAGCTTTCGAGGGATAATTTTTGGATCACCTGAGGGTCGCCGGTTAAAAAATGCCATTTGCGGAAATCCACCTTATACTTTTTGGCATACTGGGCCAGAACCTCCGGAGAATCCTGCTCGGGGTTGACGGAAAAGGAAACCATGCGCACGTTATCATCCAAGAGGAAGCTACGATGAAGGCTAAGCATATGACCGGTCATGACAGGACAAATGCCGCTGCACGTGGTGAATATAAAATCCGCCACCCAAATCTTTCCCTTCAAGCTTTCCAAGGTGACCTCTTGTCCGTGGGCGTCGTACAAAAGAAAATCCTGGACCCCTCCTAAAATCGGCAAGGGACGGATTTGGGCCTCGCGTTGGAAAAGAAAGACAAAAAATCCTGCGGACAAAATGGTCGCTAAAATTAAGGCGAGAAAAACGATCTTTCTTGATGTCATAGGTGCTTAACCAAGAAATTTTTAGTTAAAACGAAACATCCAAAATGATCAAGAATAAAAGAATCGGAAGATAAATGACCGAGGCCTTAAGCAGCTTGCGGGCATCCTCTATGGTTTTGGAAAACGCAAACCCCCTCCCCACTAGAAACAACGCCACTCCCAAGCCTAAGGCCCCATAACAATAAAATGGGCCGGACATCCCAATCAGGCTCGGAAGAAGGGAAACGAAAATCAATAAAAGGGAAAAAAGCCGGATGTGCCGAAACGTACGCCTCCCCTCCGGCTCAACGGTTGGCAGCATCTTAAATCCCGCCTTTTGGTAATCTTCCCTGCACATCCAGGCAATCGCATAAAAATGGGGATGCTGCCACAAAAAAAGGATCATAAATAAAATCCAGGCGCCGGTGTCCAGTGTGCCGGTTGCCGCGGCCCAGCCTCCCATGGGTGGAATCGCTCCGGGGATGGCTCCGATCGAGGTATTCAGCCAACTAAATTTCTTTAGCGGTGTATACACCAAGACATAAAGAAACGCGGTTAAAAGCCCTAGGAAGGCGGTTAAAAGATTCACACCGTATCCCAAGGTGAGGACACCGGCTAGAACCAAAAGAATCCCATAATTCAAAGCCCCGTTGGCCGAAATGATCCTCCGGGGAATCGGACGATTTTTGGTCCGCTCCATTCGGCTGTCTTCTTCTCGTTCGAGGTATTCATTCAGGCTGGAGGCCCCGGCACAAACCAACGCCGCTCCGGTGAGTGTCACCAACAGCTTGACAACAGAAACGATTCCCTGGCCTCCTAAAAAAAAGCCGATGGTGGTCGTGACCAAAATCAAGGCCAGGATCCGGGGCTTGGTCAATTCAATATAAGCCGAAAGAGAGGTTTTATTGATCATGATAAGAAAAAGATCCTCTTACTTTGTGATGAGATCTCTAAAATGCCGAAATTTCAGAGGAGAAGCGCGCAATACCGACAAAATGCTCATTCCCAAGACCACCGCCCCGCAAACCACATGAAAGCTGGTTATGTATGGCGCCTTTCGACTCAAAACCGTGGTGATCCCCAGTCCTATTTGGGTGATCACCAGAAGATCGAGCATCAGGGCAGATCTAAGGATACGAACATCTTGGGAATAATATTTGAACGCCTGCGAGGTCAAATACAAAACACAGCAAGCGATCATCCCTGCCAACAGCCGGTGCAAAAAATGGATTTTAACCTGCCACATCTGGGCGGCCTCCAGATCCCAATCAAACCGCCAGTCATTGATCGTGTGCAGCATGGCCTCATTAAAAGGCGGAATAAGATGTCCTCCCATGGTCGGGAAATCCGGAATCGCCAGTCCCGAGTGCGTGTGGCGCATAACAGCGGCAATGATGAGCTGGACATACACTAGGATTGTCAATCCCAGTATTCCTACAAAGAAATACCCGGGACGCTCTAAGACCTCTGAGACGCGGGAATCCTCATCTTCACGGACAAGACGCTCGCCAGACTGACTGTAGGCAATGATAATCGTCAAGATAAAAAATGTTTGGGCCAAGACCCCGTGAAAAACGGAAACTGGTGTCGGTAAAAAAAATTTGACCGTGATCCCGCCCAAAAGGCCTTGAAGAACGACCACGCCGAAGGCAGCCCATCCCAAGACGCGGACCCACCGACGTTTCTCCCATCGCGTAAGCGCCACTGTTAAAATCAGCATAAAAAAACCAACCGTGGCCGCCACCATGCGGTGCCCATGTTCATAAAAGACTCCTCCCACCATGGGAGGGAATAGGCTACCGTACGACAAGGGCCAATCCGGAACCGCTAAACCGGAACCCGTGCTGGTGACCAGCCCACCAACAAAAATCAAAAAGAGCGTGGAAAAACAGACGAGTTTTGAAAAAAAGCTCAAGAAGGAATTGGGTTTTCTAAAAATCATAATGGATTGAAAAAAGGCGGGTAACCCGACCCGCCGTTCCGGCTTGCCGGGGCGGGCAGGATGAGCCCTCGGGTAAGGTAGTCTTCAGCCAAAGGCTGATCCGCCTCTAGCGGAAATAACTCCCCGAGGGCTCAATTCCAAAAATCCTCTCCCTCACCGGAAGAGGCCTCTTGGCTTGCTTGCTCTTCAACCCATTTCTCGTATTCCTTAGGGCCATGAATGATCAAAAATCCCTTCATCCGATAATGATTCAATCCACACAGTTGGGCACAGGCAATCTCAAAATTTCCGGTTTTGGTGGGAATAAACCATGTCGGAATACTGAATCCCGGAATCACATCCTGTTTGATGCGCATCACCGGTAAACTAAAACTATGCATGACATCTTTAGACGTCAAATGGATTACAGCCGGTCTTCCAATGGGAAGATGCAAGTTATTGATCGTTGTGAAATCATCCTTGGCATGCGGATCGTTCCAATCCAATCCCAAGGGATTGGATTGGTTATCCATCAAAGCGATGTTGGTTTTTCCAAAGATCCCATCTTTACCAGGATAATGGATATTCCAGGCAAATTGTTCCGCCACCACCCGGATCTCCAAGGCATCTTTTCGGTTGGGAAAGGCATTGACCTGCCTGGCCCAGAAAGGGATCGAGAACCCCGCCAATAAAAGAATCTCAATGGCCGCCACCGCCCATTCAATGGCATCCGGCAAGTGGCCCTTGATCCCGCGATAATCAGCCTTGGGATGGCGCGATCGGCGAAACCGCAAGACCGTCACCGTAAAAAAGATCCCCCATCCCACAAAGAGGACCAGCATCAAAAGATGCAAAAGAAGAATCAGCCGATCGATCTCGTAGCCGTGGGCCGAGGCATTAATGGGCAAACCTGGCATTACTTACTCCCTAATTCAATAACATTTTAAAACGGTGATCAGGAAATCAGCAGACTGGGTCACATGGGATTTTTTAGTGTCATTGCGAGCCCCGTAGGGGCGAAGCAATCTCTTTTGATGGGATTGCTTCGTCACTTCGTTCCTCGCAATGACAAATTCACTCCACCATTGTTTCATGTGACCCAGTCTGCTGATTCTCTGATATCCGTTTGTCTCTTCCTCACTCGTAAAAAAAACACCGTGAAAGACCATAAAACCCCTAAGAGAACGACCAACAACGTCACCACCCCCATAATCACCGCCAGCGAAGAGGGCGAATCTTGCGGCACAAAACAAACAGAGCACCCATAGACAGTCTTTCCTGAAAGGAAAAGACTCCCAGCGAAGACCGCGATACCAAACCTTGTCAAAATCCCTCTTAACATTTCGCAAACAATTTCCTGATGATGCTTGTGCTATAGACGATCAACGCCAAACCCAGGACAACCGACAACCCTCCCATGGCCAAATAAAGGGAGGCTTGCGTCTCTTGGTAAAACAAAAACGCCCATACCCCGTATCCGAACGATAGGAGGATCGAGCACACGATAAAAATAATATGAAAGGTTTTAAGAGACACGAGAGATTCCGACCAAATGATCGTAATATCCTAAGATGGTCAGCCCCAAAAGACCAGAGAAAAAGATGACCGTCATAATCAAAAGGGCGTAAATCAATTTTCGCTCGGAAATAAGATGCATGAAATAACACGCCACCAGCGTCCCTTTGATGGTGGCAATAAAAAGGGCGAGGACAATCGCTGGCGCAACCGGAAGATGCAGGCGGCTTATGGTAACGGTTATGACCGTCAAAATCCCCAGGACCACGAAGACCAGGATGTAGCCTCTAATCTCCTTTTTAATGTCGTGTTCTTGCGTAAGGACGGACATGGCTTTAGCCTCTTCTAAAGCAAATAAAGAACCGGAAAAAGAAAGATCCAGACCAGATCCACAAAATGCCAATAAAGCCCAGAAACTTCGATACGGTTCGTAAATCGCTCTGGGTTAGCTTCCCACATGTGAGTCCCAGGCCACAAATTGTAAGTATTCACCACCACCCCGCCAAAAACGTGCAGGGCGTGCAAGCCGGTCATCGTAAAATAAATGGCGAGAAAGGTACTGGTCTTAGGGAAAAGATGATGCTCAAACTTCGCCGAATACTCAAAGTATTTGACCACCAAAAAAGTCAAAGCCAGCAAAATCGTCAATCCTAAATAAAGACGCAACTTCTTAAAATTATCCATCTTCAACGACGCCCAGGCCATCACCATGGTGACGCTAGAGGTGATCAAAACCAGGGTATTGAATGTGGCCAAAGGCACATTGAGGAGACTCGCCCCCTGCGGCCAGCTGGGCGCGCCGATCCGAAGAAGCACGTAGGAGGAAAATAAAGCGCCAAACAGCATCACTTCGGAGGCCAGAAAAAGCCAGACGCCCAATTTGGCGTTATAAACGCCGGTGTCGGGCCGTTCGTGACTCGTATAGGGGATGGCTTCGGACATTTTTTAGATTCGACAAGTCATCCTGAGCGCCCCGGCCTTCGCGACATGCGGGCCGGGGCGCGAAGCGATCGTCATCCTAAGCCCAAAGCCTGCTCATCCAAGCGGGCGGCAGGCAGGGGCGAAGGATCGCTTCAGAGATTCTTCGGTCGCTCTCGCTCCCTCAGAATGACAGAATTCCAATGAAACTCCTCGCAGCAAGCTGACGAGGTATCTTAGTGGAACCCTGGATTTGAGAAACCCAAGGTTTCTCAAACTCTTCCTCGGGTGGTAACCTCGGAGCAAGCTCACGAGGAATTTGTCGATTAAAGACGTTTGTATTAGCATCAAGCTTCCTTAAAGCTATTTCTCAATCGCTTTCTCCAATTCCTTCAACGAAAGCGCATTCACCACGTCTTCCGCCCTTAGCCATCCTCGCCGGGCAATGCCCACCCCGAACTTCATGACCTTAAGATGATCTGTGGCATGAGAGTCGCTATTAATGGTGAACTTGACCCCTTGGCTACGGGCAAAATAAATATTGGCCGAATCCAAATCCAGCCGGATAGGAAAGGCGTTGATTTCTAAAAAAGTATTGGTATCGACGGCCACCTTACAGAGTTCTTTGAGATCGATATTGTAGGAATCCCTCTTGCCAATATGCCGTCCGGTGGGATGGGCAATGGCGTGGACGTATTTGTTCTGACAGGCCTTGATAAGCCGCTCGGTGAGTTTCTGGCGGCTTTGCTCAAAGCCGCTGTGGATCGCCGCGATCACAAAATCGAATTCCTTTAGCGTGGCCTCATTGTAATCCAAACGGCCTTCGGTGTCGATCTCCACTTCCGTGCCGAAAAGAATCCGGAAATCTTTGAGGCGGCTGTTCAACTGGTCGATTTCCTTTTTCTTTTTCTTGAGGTTCTCCAAGGACACCCCGCCCGCCACCCGCAGCCTCGGAGAATGATCGCTGATGGCGACGTACTGGTAGCCGTGCCGGCGCGCGGCCTCGGCCATCTGGGAAATCGTGTTTCGGCCGTCGGACCAGATGGAGTGCACATGAAGATCTCCTTTGATGTCTTTGAGCGCGATGAGTTTGGAAATAGGTTTCCCGCTAAAAAGCTCTTCTTCTCCAATATCCTCCCGCAGCTCCGGTGGAACGTATGGGAGTCCCAGGGCCTTAAGGCACTCTTCCTCGGTCTTGCTGGCGATCCATTCTTCTTTCTGGTCTTTCAGGGCAAAGACACCGTACTCGTTGATCTTCATGTTTTTTTTGATCGCGATCTGGCGCAGCCGAATGTTGAAATTCTTAGAGCCGGTAAAATACAAAAGCGCGGCGCCGAAACTCCGGGGTTCGACAACCCTCAAATCCACCTGAACATTCTCAGAGGTCATAACCGAGGATTTGGTCTCACCGTGGGCGTTGATCGTTTTGACCTGCGGCAGATGCACGAAGGTGTCCATGACTTTTTTAGGATTCGAGGAGTCAATCAAAATATCAATATCGCGGATGGTCTCCCGCATGCGGCGCAGGCTGCCCGCCGCAGCGATCTCTTTAACTTCCGGAAGCTTTTTTAAGGCGGCCACAAACTGATCCGCGATCTGGGTTGCGGTCCCGATATTCATCCGTTCCTGACCTTCCCGCAAAAGGCGGATGCCGCGCTTTATATTTTCGATCGTTTTGTCCTTGATTCCGGGAAGGCCCTGCAAACGGCCGGCCTCGATGGCCTTGCTCAATTCCTCCACACTCTTGACTTTCAGCTGGTCGAAGAAAAGTTTGGCCTTCTTGGGGCCCACCGAGGGGATGTTGACGATATCCAAAACGCTTTCAGGGATTTCCTGGATGAGTTTCTGATACGCGGACATCCGGCCGGTCTCGAGGTGCTCTGTGATTTTCTCTGCCAGGGCCTCTCCTATACCCGGGATTTCGCTCAAGCGATTTTGGTTTTTGATATCCTCGATGTCTTCGGTTAAGGCGGCGATATTCTCCGCGGCTTTGTAATAGGCCCTCACCTTGAAAACATTTTCCTCTTTCATCTCCAGCAGGGCGCCCATGCGGTTTAGGATGTCAGCGATTTCCTGGTTCTTCATTTTGAATTCCTGATCGGTAATCAGTAGAGAGGAGAGGGGAGAAAGGAGAGAGTAAAATAATTTATCAATTTTGCCAATCCTCAAGGACCTATAGCTTTAGTTCAATTGTATTACTCTCTACTCTCTTCTCTCTACTTTTTTCTACTTTTAAAGAACAATCTTAATATCTTCCCCCTCCACCCAAACCTCATACGAGCTCACCTTGTCCGAGGCCGGGGGGCTTAAGACTTCTCCGGTCTTCACATCAAAGGTGGCGCCGTGCCAGGGACAGGTGACCACACCTCCTGCCACTTCTCCTTCGGACAGAGACCCGCCCGCGTGGGTGCACTCATCATCAATGGCGTAATACTGACCGCCGATATTAAAGAGGGCAATGCTTTTATTGCCGACACTGACCGCCATGGCTTTGCCGGGCGGCAGATCTTTGGTGGTGGCGACTTTGATGGCGTTGGGCATGATAACGGCCTCCTTTCTACCAGATTGCAACCTCTGGCTTCCGATTTCCGCCGCGCGGCGGAAATTGCTTATTTCAAGATCTTCCATAGACCTCCTCCTGTAATACGACATACTCAGAAATGGCTTCCGACTTCGGAACGGGAAGATTATCTTCCCGCAATCCGTGCAGGTGCAATTTGATCGCTTCATACATATTTTGCTCGGTCTCCTCTTTGGTTTTGCCTGTCGCTACACAACCAGGCAAATCAGGAGAATAAGCTGAATAATTACCATTAGCATGTTCAATAACAATTAAAAAACGGTACATTTTATCTAACCTCCTTTAACTCGAGCTTGTTTTAAAATGCTGTTCAATGTGCCTGGAGCTAAATCATGACCGGGATGTCCCGCTATTGTGACCCGAGCCGGTTTAATAGAATGCTTATATTGTCTGTGGCTGCCTTTTGTTGTCACTAAATACCAACCATCTGCCTCTATCATTTTAATGACGTCGCGTATTTTCATCTCAAAATCTTCTCCCCCCGTAGGATCGCGGGAATCGGTGTGGCGTCGATGCGAATTCCGCCGTCGTGCTCGATTTTCAAGGCGTAGACCATCCCCGGCAAAAACTTGGTTCCTGGCGCCTCAATCTGCGCATTTTTGATCCCGTGGGCTTTGGCGACCCGGGGATCGAGGGCGTATTCCCAGAATCTCTTCCAGAACCGGACCTCATAGGAGTCCTCATGGCCCTCCAGTTTGTAGCCTTCCGGGATCTCCTGGGCCTTGGTGATTTCGTATTCCTGGGTGTTGGCGCCATCCAGAAAGAAGATCTTCCAAAAAAGATAAGCGCTTTTTCCTTTCAGGGCGTCTTTCTGCTGGATATAAATATCATCAAATCGGACAACGAGGGACTGGAACTGAATGATGTTTCCGAAGAAGACAAAATATTTGGGCGCCAGGGGATGGCCCTTGGTGTCATATTCCAAAAATTTGATGGTCGTTTTATGCTTGGCCATCAGAGGATCGTAGCTCACATCCGTCACCAAGGCTTCCGCGATCCGGGTATCGGCTTTCAGCCTTTCGACAATCTCTTTTAATATTTTGTTTTCTCTTTGAGTGCGGGTGACATGCTGATAGAAATAGACAAATCCCGCAAGGACGATCATTGCAAAAATAACCGCGGTTATCAGCTGAGATCGTCTCTTTGTAGAAGACATAATGGTTTTTTTAATTTTTCGGATAACTAGGGGACCAAGTGCTCGCCACCATCGTTAAAAATAAACTGGCCCGTGAGATAATCATTCTCCAGAAGGAATTTTACGGACCAGGCAATATAAGAAACATCCCCTTTCCTTTGAAGAGGAATTTCCCGGGCACGGCGATCCAGATAGGCGTCGGTCTCGTTTTTAGGAGACAGGATCAATCCCGGCGCAATGCCATTGACCCGGATCTCCGGGGCAAAGGCCACGGCCGCCAGTTTCGTCATATCCGCCAGGCTTTTTTTTGTCAGGAGATAGGCGATGTGACTGGTTTTATTCTTGACAATGTTGGTGTCTAGAATGTTGATGATCTGGCCCTTTTTGCAGATGGCTTTAAATGCGCTGCACAGGATAAAAGGGGCCCTGAGGTTAACGGCGAAATGGGCATTGAAAAGCTTAAGATCCGAACTCAAGAAGCCTGAGGGTGCAAATAAGGAAGCGTTATTGATGAGGACGTTAAGATCAGGGGATTTCTGGTGGACATCTTTGATCAAATTTAAAGTCTCTTTCTCATTGGCCAAATCACAAGCAAAAAGCTCACAAACGCCTTTTTCCTTTCTGATGTGCGCGGCGGTCTGAAGGGCCGTGTCTTGAGAGTGATGATAATGAAGCGCAATCCGGTAGCCTAAGGATGAGAGCATAAGGCTGATGGCCTGGCCGATCCGCTTTGCTCCGCCGGTAATCAAGGCGGTCCCTTTGTGCTGCGTCTTTTGCCTCATGTTAATTGTGAATCAAACTTAAGAATTCCGATCGCGTGGAGCTGTCTTTTCGAAAGGACCCTAACATGCAGGAGGTTTTCAAAACCGAATTTTGCTTCTCCACCCCCCGCATCATCATACAAAGATGCTTGGCTTCGATCACCACCCCGACACCCTTGGCCTGGGTATACTTAAGCAAAGTCTCCGCGATCTCTTTGGTCAAATTTTCCTGGACCTGAAGACGCCGGGCAAAGACATCCACGATCCGGGCGACCTTGGAAATTCCGATGATCTTACCGTTGGGAATATAACCCACGTGGCATTTACCAAAAAAAGGCAAGAGATGATGCTCACAAAGCGAGTACAGTTCAATATCCTTAATGATGATCATCTCATCGTCATCGGACTCGAAGACGGCATTATTAACGATTTCATCCAAATCTTTGGTGTAACCTTGGGTCAAATACTGGAAGGCCTCGGTGGCCCGTTTGGGTGTGGCCTTGAGTCCCTTTCGGTTAGTATCCTCACCGATGTCCTCCAACAATTTTCTAAAGAATTTTTCCATGGCAACTCCCTTGTCGGTGTTTTAAACTCAGCGCATATCATTGCTGTTCCAATTCGTGTCATTGCGAGCGCAACGAAGCAATCTTTTCGATGAGAGATTGCTTTGTCACTTCGTTCCTCGCAATGACACAAAGTTCATGTCTCAAATGTATTCCAACGTCGATGATAGAAGTTTTAATTTGGACAGACATGAGCGCATATTAACATAGAGCTCTGGCTTTTGTCAAACGTCCTGGACTTCGTCCGCGCTCGACATAATCGGTCCAGTCCAATTCACTCGGTACCGAGTATTTTTGATGCAGACGTAGGGAACGGTCGCGACCGTTCCCTACGCGACTCTTCGAATTTTTTCAAATCATTCGTCGGGAATTTGCAGCGGAAGCTGGCTTGGGAAAGCTGCGCCTGCGCCCGATGGACACGATTTCGCTAAGCCAGGCTTTCTGTGCGGCTAACGCCTAGGTTCACGGGCGACGCCGTGAAGCGACGGCGTCCCCTGGAACCTGTGGTTAGGGTTTGGTGCAGTGCTTACCATAAGGAGTTCTATCTGTGATGGAGAATCCCTTTGGATTCACTCCTCTAATCTTTGAGGCACGATTTCGGGCGGTAGCCGACTCCTCTGAACGCCCAATACCGGCAAGAGCCGCCGCATACTCATCAAGAATATCCGCGTAGGCAATTGGTGCCTCCTTTTCAGCACTGGCTTTATCGAGTTCGCCAAGAGTTCGCTCGAAGAGTGAGACGGCTTTTTGAAAGTGTTTTTGGTCCAACTTTAGCCGGGCCAGCTCGCCCAACGATAGATACAGCGGTTCCCCAGCCTGTTTGTCGAGTTCGTAAGCTAGGCTGAGCTCGCGTTCCGCCTCAACAAAAAAGCAGGTTGCTCCTAGAGAGCGTTCGTATTCGTAGTGAAATATCGCGCGTCTTCGCGGGTCTGAGCCCGCCAAGTCGGCATTCTTCGCCGATCGGGCATAGGCACGGCGAGCCGCATCCCAGTCTCCGCGAGCCTGTGCAGCGGCACCGACCTGCCCATAGTTACTCGCAACCTTTTCGTTTATGGCAGAGACGCAGCCACCAAGTACGATACTGAGAATTACGGCTACCCCACGTCGACGCATTCTTCCCTCCAAAACCTAACAACGTTTATATGGTTTCCAGACTGGATCCCCACGGCTTGACAGTCGTGGCATTCTGTTCCTCAATCCTTAATATCCCTCAACGCCTTCCCACGCCAAAGGCGGGGTCACTTGTTCGGGATGGTTCGCCGTACTTCAACAAGTGGTGAGCAATCTTTATGGACTGACATTGACTCTTCGACGGCGCCTAAGCCCCGCCCTTGGGTTCGACTTCGTCCTTCGATAAACTCAGGACTCGGCCTGAGCGGAGTCGAAGGCCTTCGCTCACCATCCCTCGCGAACTCGTTCGACTTCGCTCACGATCCTTCGAACGATCCTGAGCCTGTCGAAGGACGAAGCGCGTCGAACCATAACGCCCCGGCTAAGCTGCGGCGCGTTAGCGCCGTCCGCTGTAACCGGTTGTTAGGCGCTATGCTCTTCGCGCATGGCTGCTGTCTCGAACATGTCTGGAGCAAGACGTTCCTTCGCTACCTTGACCGCCTCAGCATCAACTTCGAATCCCAGGTATTCTCTGCCGGCCGATTTCGCCGCGATGAGGGTGGAACCGCTGCCGCAGAACGGGTCGAGGACAATTTGCCCCGGTAAGGTTGTCAACTCGATCAGTGCTCGAAGGAGCTTGACCGGCTTCTGCGCGACATGGCGCCCCCCCCTCGCCCTTCGCAAAGCCGGACCTCAGTACGTTATCCGGTACTTGCTCGTAACGTACGAATGCCTGCTCGTTGAAGGCGCCAACGCCATGGGTCAACACATTATCCGCGATCGTTGTTCCAATCGTATACGGCTTCACAAACCACAAGATCGGTTCGAACGTGGGGCGGAGGTTGCCAACCCTCCAGCCCTCCCATTGCTCCGCGCTTGCTTCATCGCCACGCCTTTGAAACACGATGCTAACCCGCTGTGCCCGATGGGGAGCGGATTCCCGTAGCCACGCTAACGAGTCCTTGAAGGTAAACCCAGCGTCCTCGAATGCGACGACGCACCGATGAGCGAGGCGGCGGCCCGCAAAGACCAACGCCGAACCACCGGGTTTGAGAATTCGCAGCCATTCTCCGGCAAAAGACTCGCACCAGCGTTGATACTCGACCGGTATCTGCCGATCGGCTTCGGACCAGCCATTGAGAGGCTTGCCTCTGCGCCGGAACACGGCGCCCGCCTTAACCTGCGCCGGACTTGTCCCGAGAAGTGCCGAATTCGTGTTATTATGAAGAACGTCCCACTCATCAATGCCAATGCCGTAGGGGATGTCGCTCAGGATGAGATGAATGCTGGACGCCTCCAGGTCCCGCACGGCAACAATACCATCGGTGGCCACGACTGAATTCGGTCTGCACTTCAGTGTCATGATCTCAGTCTCCAAGTAGATTGCCGGGTTCGATGCGCTCGACCTGCGCAATGCGTGAATCGAGCCCCGCAGCACGGATCAGTTCCTCGAGTGCTTGCTTGTGAGAAAGCCCGAGCAGGCGGCTGCGTTCTGCCCGCAGATACGTCAACGCTTCGTCTTTTGCTACGCCCAAGGCTGCGAGCGAAGCAGTCTTCTCGGCCGTCCAAAGATCAACGTCGCCTTTCAGGACGGCCACAAGCGCCTTATTGATTCCGCGCCAATAGTCAGCCGCATTCTTGCTCGGGTGCAGCAGAGAGACACTCTTCAGCACGCAGCCCAAACCCTTCGTGGCCGCCGCTCCTTCTCGACGCTTGGCCAAGCCCACCAAAGCAGCCAAATGGGAGTAACTGAGAATGCAGACATTGCGGGCGATGGCCTGCTGATAAATCTGGCTCGTACGATTCGGAAGTTGACAGATCGGACAGACTACAACAGTGTAGTCAAGGCCGTTGCGCCAGCCGTCCATAGCTTGAACCTTGAAATCCTTCTGGTTCTTCGCGCTACGACTGAGGCGAAAGGCTTTGGCGTCTGCCACGAGCGAGTACCCACCGCCACGCGCCTGAACATCGGCGGCATCTGCCCGTGCGGTGATTACGGCGCTCTTAAGACCGATCGCGGTCAAGGACTCGGAAATGATGGCATCGGTGTACTTTGAATACAGCTTCTCTTCCGAGGAGTCGTGCCCGTAGTGCTCGGGCACCGCCCCGCACAATCTCAGATGATCAAGCAAGGCCCCGGTCCCATCCTTACCGATCTCGGCGCGAAGCTCCGCGATCATCTTGGTCGAGTCATCGCCGAACGAGCCGCTCAGTTTTGCCAGCTCGGAGACCCAGTATTTGCGACGTTTCCTTGCTTCAGGTGTCATTCGGTTCTTTCGTTTCATGCGTGCGGTTGCTGGCGCTCATTGCGCCTAACGGACCACGCTTAAGCTGCGGCGCACTGGTGATAGATCAAGTACCCCTACGTGCGCCGGCAGCTTCAAGCGCTTGTTAGGCTGCGCGCCATCATGGAGTCGGCTGATCACTGGCCGCACTTCGGGTGATTGTGAACTTTCCGTTCTTGTTATCCACGAAAACGAGGCTACCGGGTCCTATCCGGAGCTTCTCTGCTAACCATGGCTGAATGGTGACGTTCAGGTAGTCACCCTCGATCTCACCGATTCCGCGGGTGAGCGGGGCCAACTTGTCAGCGCCGACGTTGAGAGGAATACGGAGGGTCAGCTTGCCGTTAATGAACTCGAGCGGGCCTTCGATGGAGATAGAGTCCGACATCGATCCTCTTCGCGCAGCCTAACAATGTTTATATGGTTTCCAGACTGGATCCCCACGGCTTGACAGTCGTGGCATTCTGTTCCTCAATCCTTAATGGTAATCCCTCAACGCCTTCCCCCGCCAAAGGCGGGGTCACTTGTTCGGGATGGTTCGCCGTACTTCAACGGTGTTTCGCATATCTTGATGGACTGACATTGCCTGTTGCCATGAGGCGTTATTTTAGTACACTCATGCCGTTATTGTCCTGCCTTGAAACTCCTGTGTCAATTAAAATTCAAAGGTCTTTCCCGAGTTTGTAGCAACATAGCAGCGGCTTTTCTTTCTTTTTGCTACTTTTTCTTTCTTTGTTAATTCTGTGAATATGTGGATAACTCCCTTTGCTCTTTGAAATAGGCGATATGATAACGACTCCTAAAAGGAGGTTATCATGCCAAATCGCCATGATCCGACGATCAAAACCATTAAAACAAGGTT
>Ga0137796_10000679_pt1 | contig 20550 bp, 15 predicted proteins | sample OV2TP3_FD_97704 | JGI IMG/M metagenome (GOLD analysis project Ga0137796, IMG submission 97704) | reverse complement strand
GTCGGATGCTAAGTCTGGAGATCGTCCATGAACTGTATGCCAAGATTCCGGATGAGATTTATTTGAAAAATTTAACTGTTGAGGAAGATGGGACGATTCATCTGCAAGGGATCTCCGAATCGAGGTCAACAGCCTTTGCCTTTGTAACTATCTTAGAGGACTCGCCCTTATTTAAAAAGGCAAAGATGATTTCAAGTAATGCCCAAAAGGATCGTGGCAAGGATGTGTCAGCTTTTGAGATCGCCTTTAAGCTGGAAAGTGTGTCGGATGAGGCCAGCGAAGAAGAAACGAGTGAGGAAGTGGTAGAGAAAAAAGAGGAGACAGCGAAACAAGGTAAAGAGAGTAAGGCGGCAAAAGCAGAATAAATGTGCTTAGAGGGATGAACGGATTCTTTTTGTGAGGTTAGTGTGATACAAAAATTCTACACAAAATTATCAGAAAAAGAAAAAAAGATGTTTTATTTCTCAGCCGGAGCGGTTATTCTTGCCCTTTTTGATTTATTATTTCTAAGGCCAGTCACTTCCAAACTAAAGATGATTGATGATGAGATTTTTGATAAGGAGAACAATATTAAGCGCGATTTACGACTTCTTTCTTACACCGATCGCATTTTAGCGGAACGAGAAGCGTTTAGTCCCTACTATAATACCGAGGTGTTAACGCCGGACCAAATTAAGGCGACGTTCCTGCAAAAGATTGAAATGTTGGCTACCGAGGCCAAAATCAATTTAGTGAAACTCGCTCCTGCGGGAGAAGAAAAAAAGAAGGGTTTCGTCAAATATTTGGCCGATTTAGACTGCACAGGGGCGTTGGATGATATCGTGAAGTTTATGCACTTAATTGATTCAACGCAAGAACTCTTAAAGATTACGAAAGTAAACATTGTGAGCAAACAAAGTGCTAAAGAGGTTTCGGCAACGATGACGGTTGTAAAAATTATTTTTGATCCCCGTGCGGTATGGACGGAACAAGAATTAGCGCAGCGTGCCTCGAATCAAAGATTGGGCCAAGGTACGGTTGGTGTAGGCTCATCGTCAGGCATAGGTGGAGGAAGTGGAGGTCCAGGAGTTGGAACAGCGACTATTGGTCCTGGTGGGACGTCGGGCCAAATGGGCCCAGGCGGTGGGGGTAGTGGAGAACGCAGTTCAGGAAGTACAACGTCAACTGCTGACGCAGGTAGTGGAACTGCAGCAGGCGTTGGAGGTAGAGCAACAGGAAAGAATATAGTAGGCACGGGTGGTGGCGGTGGGGGAACTGGTGGCGGAGGCGGTGGTGGCTCAGGCGTGGATGGCGGTTCTACTGGAAGGACAGGGAGTGAAGCCGGTGGAGGCTCAGGAGTGGCTGGAGGTGACGGAGCTGGTGGCGGAGGCGGCGAAGGAATAGGTAAAGGTGGTGGACCACCTGGAGGAGCAGGTACTGGAGGCGGTGGTGGCTCAGGCGTGGATGGCGGTTCTGCGGGAAGGACAGGGAGTGGATCCGGTGGAGGCTCAAAAGTGACTGGTGGATCACCCGGAGGTACAGGTGGAGGTGGCACAGTAGATCAAGGTAACGGTCTATCCATAGGACAAGAAAGAAGTACATCAGGAACTACGACAGGCAAGCATTTTTCGGTTGGACGTCAAATCGGAAGCGGACAACAGGCCACTGTGGTAGCCGAAGATACAGGTTCAAAGAAATCCTCTGGTGGTCGAGCCCGTGTATCGAATCTCTTCGACTTATGGAACAATTTTTGGGGAATAAAACCAAAAGAAAAGGAGAGTGCTCCCAGTGAGGAACAGGACATAAATTGGGAGGAAGTCGAAGAGGACCAAAATAAACCAAATCTTTGGGAAAAATTAATGCAAAAAAATCAATGAAAAACGCGATCACTTATTTTTCCTTTGCAAACTTTAGTTTTCGGATAGTTACAGTGATTTTTTTTCTACTTCAATTTTCTTTTTTAAGCCTTGCTGCCGAAGACTATCAAGCATATTTCAGCCAAGGTGATGAGGCTTATAGCAAAGGCGATTTTAATCAAGCCATCAAATTGTACGAAAAAGTTTTAGAAACCAATCCTAATTTTGCGCCAGCCTATAATGCCTTGGGGAAAGTTTATCAGGAGCAGGGTGGGAATGATGTGGAAGCGGTAGCGTGGTATTTTAAATCCGCCGTCGATATCGATCCCCAATATATTGAGGCGTATGAAAATTTAGGGAAATTATATCAACAGGCTAATCAGATTGATCAGGCGCAAAAATATTTTCAGAAGGTTTTGAGTTTGGACCAGAATTCTGTAAGCACGCAATATGCCTTGGGGTGGCTGTATCTGACAGGAAAATCGCAGCCGGATCAAGCAGTTTCTTATTTCAAGAACGTTGTCGAAAAGACCCAGCTTCCGATGGCCTATTTGGGGTTGGGTTTATCGTATTCTAAATTAGGAGATCCTGCGATGGTGCTGGAAATAGTTACCCAATTAAAAGCTATGGGCCAAAATGAGCTGGCCTCACAGTTAGAAAATGCCATTCGCGAGCCATGGACACCAACACCGCAACAGATACAAGTGCCTGTAGCAAAAACATCCTCTGAAATCATTAAGTCTCAAGTTGCCGGCCCTGAATCAGCGCTACCATCTCCTCAGACAGTTACACCTATTCGTCTGCGAGGGAAAATGATCAATTTAGAGCAAACTCCGAAACCAAAACTCGACTAGTTATTCGCCAATATCCTCCAGGAATTTTTTCCAGTCTACCTCATAAACATAGAGTTGTGTCCGTCGGGTGAGATCCGTTTGTTGGGTAAAGGGACGAAAATATTTCAAATCAGCCCCCTTGAGGAAATATAAACGCATCACCAGGGATCGTGCTAAGGGCCTATCTAAAAAGACACATCCATAGAGACCATTATTTTCGGTGAGTATGACAGAGTAGGATAAGTTAGCGTTGTCAAGTTTTGTTTCCACAAGATGGTCATCGTCGATATGGAATATACTCTGCGGAACACCTTTCCCATATTTAGAGGAGGACACATAACAACTCTTCGTTTTCAAGTTAACCTTCACGTTGTGTTCAAAGGTTAAGACATCACCCGCTAAGGAAAGTTGACCGAGAATCCCACTGAAGCGATACGCTCCGCCGGCTATCTGCCAGAGCAATTGAATGTAGGCCACAGAATTTTTAGGAGGGAGATTTTTGAGAAAGTCTTTATCAGCCACCAATTCTTCCACCTTCTCGAAATTCCAACCACCGACAAATTTTAATTCGATACTTTTTTCAATCATGTCATTATAAAACAACATATAAACGGGTGGCGGTGTAGCATGGGTTAGTTTTAACAAATGATTTATTTTTTCAGTCGAGAGAAAGGGTTGTAAAATGTTCTCGGCCTCTTCGTCGCTAACCTTGACAATTTGTTTTAAGAGTTTTACCGCTAAAGACAATTTCATACCATTTTGTTGTAGATAGTTGGCAGCTTCATTGGCACTGTTGTTGAGCATGCGTAGAATTCCCGCCGCTTGTCGCTCATCGTCACTGATAAGCAAATTGGCCAACCAATAACCTTGGGGATTGTTGATCGTGGCCCCATCAAAGATAACGCGTCTTCGGGCAACGGCCTTAATAAAATGTCCGGGGGGCCACCAGCTGTTGATGACACTGTCTGGAGGTGTTTCGTTGTTTATCTTGACTAAGGCTTTTTCCCAAGTCGTATTGAAGATTTTATTGAGGAGCAAAGGAATGTTACGATAGGTCAAACTCACCGACGTTAAGCTAACCGCCAGGCTTATCACAACAATCAACGTGAAACTGAATAATTGGCTAAACTGTTTATCGGAAAAGCGTCCTTGGATAAATTTTTCTATGCGATTGAATACATCGTTTAATCCCAGCACACAAAATATCCCGAGTGGGGTTACGGCCAAAAGGCTAAATCGTAAGGCGCCGAAGGCAAGATGAACAGAGGCCATGAGAAAACAAATTAAAATGAGTAATTCGAAGGTACGTAGAGACCGTGGCTCTCGGCATGCTTGAACACCATTGACGAAAATACCCCAAAGCGCCATGCCGACATAAAAATATCCTCCCGTAAGATCAACGAAATAGGAGAGGGTCGGTTTTTCGAGTTCCCCGACACCAATGTAAAGATCTGGCCAAAGGGACAATTTAGGGAAAAGAAAGTCGTTAAGGGCTTTCCATCCTTCAGCGAATAAAATAAAAAAATCTTTCGGACCGAAAGTAAGCGTAATCCCTCCCAAGGTCCCGAGGATCATAAAACCAAAAAATTGTAAAAACAATTTAGCCGTAGATTTTTGTTTTAGAAACAAATAGGCATAGAGGATAAGAAGGATGCCACTGGCTCCAATGACCGAGAGAAGAAATACCCAACCATGCCAAAAAAGGGCATACAAGGTAAAGGTTAAAGCAATACCGAGGACAAAACGAATTCGATGTTTTTTACTATCAAGAGATTTTAAGCCATAAAACAAAAGACACAGAATAACAAGAGGGAAAAAAACACTGTAACTGTCGTTGTCATACCAGGCAAAGATGCTTCGCTTAAGAAAGATATGGGCCAACAGAAGTAAAGTACTACCAACAAAGGCCGCCAGGGGTCGGCAATTCAAGAGATAACAAAGGAGAAGGAAAGGAATCAGAATTAAGACGGTCATAAACAAGGGTGTAAAGCTCACACCGAACATAAGATCACTATCAGGTTTGAAGATTTTCACAAGGCGATAAACCCAATAACCCACATAGGGATGAAGGTTCAAAGGCTCCCAGTGTCCCAACGGGCTCAGCATTAATTTGTTGAGGTATTTACTCCCTTTTATGGCTTCCCCCAGTTGACCTTTTTCAGCGATGTTTTGCGTCAGACTGTAATAATAATAACCATCCGAGGCCAGAAGATAGGGACCTTTGGTTATTTGAGAGGTTCCTTTGCCCATTTCATCTGACATTTTCTCAATAACTTTTTGGATATTTTTACTTTCTTTGTTCAGAATATTATCGAAACTACGTTTAATGAGGAGATTTTTTTCATGAACAGATAGATGTGGATAATTTTTGTCAATTGTATCGATCACACTTTTGCGTATATTGGAGAGAACAAGAACAGTAGCCCGTTCGGACGATTCAAAGGGGATGTGTTGGAAGAGGGTATAAAGCCGAAGATAAGTTCCCAGGAGGCTCGCGATGAACCATACGGCTACATAGGGAAGAAATTTTTTAATGGGTATGCGTGTGAGGAGGAATGGTTTTTTACTCATGTCTGAGGCCATGAAGATATTCTTGCAAGAAGCGATGGATTTGATTAGCGGGGATAGCAAAACTTGAATGATCCACCGCTGTCTCTTTAGCAGTCATCAATCCAAGTAAATGCCCCTTGCGATCAAACAGAGGGCCACCACTATCGCTTTCATACAGGTTAACGGTTGTCTGAATAAGGTCCGTACGTTTTTGGCCTTGCCTTTTTTGAGTCCGACTGTTGCCTAGGCCAATAATTTTCCCACCCGAGATGGTTTGCTTAAGTAAAGGAGAATTGCCCACGGTAATGATTTCATCCCCTAATTTTATCTCATCGGCATTCGCGAGGGCAACAGGGGTGATGGGGTAAGGCAAATCAACTTGGATAAAGCCAAAGTCCATGTCTTTAGTAACAAGAAGGACTTTCGCCAGTAATTCGGTATGATCATTGAGGATAACCGTAATTCGATCGGCGTTTATAATATTATGGGCGTTGGTTACAATAATGCCACTTTCATGGACAATGACGCCGGCTCCAAAGCGATTATAACTGCCGCCATGCAGACGACGCAAAACAACAACTCGTCCTGTCTTTCTATCTAAGGCCGCATGCATACCTGGCTTCTGAAAGATTTCTGTGTTTAAAGATTTGATGCTAACAATAGCTGGTTGAAGCCTTTCTATTTGCTCAAGAAGTGAGACTTGAGCTTCTCCCACCAAGGTCAACAGACTAAGGATAAGGACAAAACAGGTCAAAAGAAGCTCTCTATACATGAATTTCATTCTAATACTAAGGAATTTTTAGTTCAAGCCTTCCGTGATATAAATTTCGGTCTTTACTTGATAAAAAAATAAGAAAAAGGTAGGATAATAAAGTTACGAGGTGGATGACGATGAGAAAGGTTCATAAGAGAATCTTAATTATTGATGATGATTATAGCTTTATTCGCTTGCTCCATAAATGGTTAAGGGTGGCCAACTACGATGTCATCGAGGCCTTGGATGGCACCACAGGGCTTCGCTTGGCGAAAAGCCAATTACCGGACCTCATTTTATTAGATGTGATCTTACCTGATGTTGATGGTAAAGACGTTGCCCGTCAGCTGGCGAGGGACGTTAAAACACAAGATATTCCTATTATTTTTACGACTGTGACGATTGACATAAAAAAAGATAAAGGTGATCAAAAAATTACTTTGGGGGGTCATTCCTACCAGGGTTTTGCCAAGCCACTTCATAATGCACGGTTGTTGAGCGCTATCCGTAAGGCGATTAACCGTCGACTTCATGGGAATAAATAAAAGACAGACATAACCTAAAACAAACACCGGCTGTTGTTTGGGGGTATAGTAGGATCAATTGATGAGAAGCTGGCGGTCGTGTGGGTGTCGGGAGGATCGAATCATCCCGTGTAACAGGTTTTCCCGAAATCCTGCTTTACAGGTTTGGTAAAGTCTGATATAAATAGTGCCGATTCAAAAAGAAAAAAATTTGGTGGGCCATGCAGGACTCGAACCTGCCACCCACTGATTAAGAGTCAGTTGCTCTACCAGATGAGCTAATGGCCCGGAAGGATTTTATTTTTTATACCAGACTTTCCTTGAGCTGTAAAGTCTTAAAGCCAATCATAATTTAAGAAAGCACTTTGATGGTTAACTCCAAAACAGTTGATATCGACGCTCTCAAAGTCAAAGCTCGTCAGTTCCGTCGAGAAATCTTAGAAATCTTGCATGCGGCAGGCTCTGGCCATCCGGGGGGGTCGCTTTCGGCGGTTGAGATTCTTATTAGTTTATATGAATATAAAATGAACTACCGGCCCCAAGAGCCGCAATGGGAGGAGCGGGACCGTCTTATCATCTCCAAAGGCCATGCCACCGCCGGCATTTATGTTGTCTTGGCCAATTATGGCTATTTTCCAAAGGAAGAGTTGAAAAATTATCGAAAATTTGGCTCGATGCTTCAGGGTCATGCGTATAAACAAGTGCCTGGGATTGAGTTTAGCACAGGTTCTTTAGGGCATGGGTTAGCGGTTGCCAATGGGATAGCCTTAGGGGCCAAGATGTTAGGGAAAAATTTTAAGGTGTATTGTTTGTTGGGCGATGGCGAGATCCAGGAAGGTTCAATATGGGAAGCGGCCATGAGTGCGGGTCATCGAAAATTGGATAATTTGTGCGCTATCGTTGACTACAATAAAGTCCAGGAAAACGGCCCGACCAATGAGATAAAAAACTTAGAGCCGCTTTCAGAAAAATGGAAGAGTTTTGGATGGCAGACAACAGAAGTGATTGGTCATAATTTTGGTGTGCTGATGAGGGCCCTGGATGAATTTGAACGCATTAAAGATAAGCCGTATGTTATCATCGCCCACACCATTAAAGGGAAGGGTGTTTCGTTTATGGAAGGCGAGGCCAAGTGGCACGGCAAGGCACCGAATGCGGAGCAACTTCAGCAAGCATTGCAAGAACTGGATAATAGTGATAAGTGATAAGAGGTAAGTGGTAAGTAAGGATTTGACTTATCAGTTATCACATATCCCTTACCACTTAAGGGAGTATGTAATTATGGAACTGATCCCCACCCGCGATGGGTTTGGTAAAGAATTGGTTGAGTTAGGAAAGGTCAATGACAAAATCGTGGTGCTTTCTGGTGATCTAGAAGATGCCACACGTGCGGAATATTTTAAACACGAGTTCCCTGACCGCTTTTTTAATTTAGGAATCTCCGAGCAAGATTTGGTCGGAACAGCCGCCGGGTTAAGTCTCATGGGGTTTATCCCTTTTGCAACCTCGTTTGCCGTTTTTCTGACCAATCGTGCCTATGACATGCTGCGATTAGATATCTGTTACAATAAGTGCAATGTGAAGGTGGTCTGTTCGCATACCGGCGTTACCGTCGGAGAAGATGGGGCCTCGGCCCAGTGTTTGGAAGATTTGGCCCTCATGCGTGTTTTGCCAGAGATGATTGTTATTTGTCCTGTGGATGCGTTAGAGGCACGTAAGGCGACACGGGCGATTACGGAATATGTCGGACCTACCTATATGCGTACCAGTCGTGCTCCTTTTCCGGTGATTACCAAAGAAGAGGACCCCTTTGTTATCGGTCAGGCCAATATTATGAGGGAAGGTAAGGATGTGACGTTGATTGGCTGTGGGATTTTGGTTTCGGAATGTTTACAGGCAGCAGAGATTTTGAAGAAGGAGGGTATTGAGGTACGCGTCGTCAACATGCACACCATTAAACCGATTGATGTTAAAATGATTCTGGATTCGGCCAAGAAAACAGGGGCTATCGTGAGTGCTGAAGAACATCAAGTGCATGGTGGTTTGGGCAGTGCTATTGCTGAGGTCTTGGCGAAAAACTATCCTATTCCTTTAGAGATGATCGCGGTGCAGGATACCTTTGGAGAGACAGGAAACCCCCAGCAGTTACTGGAAAAGTACGGTCTTAAAGATAAAAATATTGTGGAAGCCGCCCGCAAAGTTATTAAGAGAAAGAAAGGGTAACGAATGTCAAATGTCAAATGAACAAATATCAAATGAATGACAAATGTCTAATTTAAAATTAATTTGTCATTTGAAATTTTTTTTAATGAGGAGAAATCTATGACGACTTTACATCAGTTAGCTGAGCTCGGTCAAAGCGTCTGGATAGATTATATTGATCGACCTCTTCTGGAAACGGGAAAGTTAAAGAGCCTGATTGAGCAAGGATTAAGAGGGATGACGTCCAACCCGACGATTTTTCATCAGGCTATTAGTGGAAGTACAGATTATGATAAAAAAATTGTGCAATTAAAAGAGGCCGGTAAATCCACTTTCGAGATTTATGATGAATTAACGATCAAAGATATTCAAGATGCAACGGATATTTTTAAACCCGTCTATCAACAGACAGCAGGATTAGATGGTTATGTCAGTCTTGAAATTAATCCCCAAATAGCCAATGACACACAGGCCTCGATTGAGGAAGGGAAAAGACTCTTTCAAAACGTGAATCGGCCCAATGTGATGATTAAGGTACCAGCCACTGAGGCGGGCTTTCCCGTGATTGAAGAGTTATTGGCCAATCATGTCAACGTGAATGTAACGCTGATTTTCTCATTAGGGCAATATACAAAGACTGTTCAAGCGTATTTCAAAGGATTGGAGCGTCTTTATGAAGCGGGAGGTGATTTAAGTAAAATTCGATCGGTCGCTAGTGTGTTTGTCAGTCGCATGGATACGATGGTGGATAAAATTTTGGATGAGAAGATTAGCCAGACGAGCGGCACGGACAAAATACGATTGGAGGCTTTAAAGGGAAAAGCAGCGGTTGCCAATTGTCGGCTGATTTATGAAAAATCAAAGGAACTTTTTGCGCAAGAGAGATTTCGTCAACTGGTTAAACACAAAGCGCATATACAACGCGTATTATGGGGTTCTACCTCGACCAAAAATCCTGCCTATAGCGACGTTAAGTATGTGGAAGAACTTATCCTCAAACAGACTGTCAATACGATTCCTGAATCCACCCTCAATGCCTTTTTGGATCACGGGAGGGTGAAGGAGGCTACGGCTTCAACGAGAGAGGCCCGAGCCGTTATTGATAGCTTAAAGGGATTTGGGATTGATATGGATCAGGTCTGTGCCAAATTATTGGAAGATGGTGTGGCCGCCTTTGAAAAATCCTTTGTCGCCCTCATGGAAGCCATTGAGAAAAAAGCCGCCCAGTTGTGCACTAAGTAGTTAACTTTCAATCTCCCGTCATAGCCTTTTATAAATTTGCCTTATTTTGTTTGTCGGCCTGAAGTTCAGTGTTATAATGAAAACCAATATGAATTCTTGGGCCAACATAGGGCATTTATCGCAGCCTGAAATTAAAGCCTTACAGAATAAGACGTTATATCATTTCATTAATACTCATCTTTATCCTTTCAGTCCTTATTATCGCCAGCTTTTCGACCGGCAAAACATAGAGCCAAAAAGTATCCGCACCGTTGAAGATTTAAGGCGACTTCCTTTTATCTCCAAGGCCAATTTTGTTGATGAGCCGCAAACTCAGGAGGGAAAACAAAAATCACTTGATTTTATTTTACAGCCGGATGCGGAAAAGATCCGTCGCTTTTGGCTGGCCAGCCGTCTGTTGCCGATGGCTGCTTTAAAAATTTTAAAGGGAGAGGAATTCGTCAAGGAAAAACTGGCTCAGGAATACCGTCCGTGTTTTATGACCTTTACGACGGGAACAACCAACAAACCCATTCCTTTTTTATATAGCAACTACGATGTTCAGAATTTGCATATTTATGGGGCGCGCATGCTGGAGGCGATGAAAATCGAAAATCAGGAGCGGATCGTGAGCATGTTTCCATATGCACCGCATTTGGCTTTCTGGCAAGTGGTCTTCGGCGGACTTTCCAAAGGGATTTTGATTTTAAGCACTGGCGGTGGAAAGGTGATGGGCACCGACGGCAATATTGGCGCGATATTAAAGATGAAGCCCTCGGTCATTTTGGGTGTGCCCAGTTATGTCTATCACGTGATCCGCACGGCCCGTGAGAAAGGACAAAAACTAGATTCCATTAAAAGGGTTGTCTTGGGGGCTGGACGGGTGACAGAGGCATTTAAGGAACGAGTGCGGGCTGACCTTTCGGCCATGGGCGCTAAAGAGGTGAATGTTTTCGGGACTTACGGCTTTACAGAAGCACGGGCAGCGTGGGTGGAATGTCCCACCCCACCGGGCGTCTCCAGCGGTTATCATCTTTATCCAGACAAAGAGATTTTTGAAATCATTGACCCACAGACGGGGGAGGTCAAGGGCGAGGGCGAAGACGGCGAGATCGTTTACACAGCCTTGGATGCTCGGGCGAGTGTGGTTTTACGCTACCGGACAGGAGATTTTGTGAAAGGTGGGATAACCTTTGAGCCGTGTCCTTATTGTCGCCGAACTGTGCCGCGGCTTTCGAGTGACATTACGCGTCTTTCTGATGTGAAGGATTTAGATTTATCCAAAATCAAGGGTCAGTTAGTTAATCTAAATAATTTCGATGCCTGCTTAAGTGAATTTAAGGCCATTAAAGATTGGCAGATTGAACTCCGTAAGAAAGATAATGACCCTCATGAAATTGATGAGCTGATTGTTTATGTCTGTCCTGAAGACGGGGTGGACAGAAATCAATTAGAAAAAGATATTAAAAACACTATTTTAATGGCAACGGAAGTTTCGCCCAATGCGATCATTTTTGTGTCGTTTGAAGAGATTGTTAAACGTTTACAACTGGAAACAGCCTCAAAGGAAAAAAGGATTTTGGATACAAGACCGAAGAATTAGGAGATAAGGGGATAGGGGGTAGGGGTTAGTCTAAACCCTAACCCCCAAACCCTATCCCCTGAAAAGGAGTTTATGGAACGCATTGCTATCATCGATGGCATCCGCACACCCTTTTGCAAAATGGGGACGGATTTTAATGATTTAAGTGCCCAAGAATTGGGTCGCCTTGTCACGCGTGAACTTTTAGAACGTAGTGCGATTGACCCTAGCGGTATTGATGAAGTTATTTTCGGTTGTGTGGGACAGCCAGCCGATGCCGCCAATATTTCTCGAGTGATTGCGCTGTTAAGCGGTATCCCAAAGACAATCCCTGCGTACACCGTGCACCGTAACTGCGCGTCCGGTATTGAGTCTGTTGTCTCGGCGGCTTTGAAGATTCAAGGGGGTGAGGCTTCGTGTATCTTAGCCGGTGGCACTGAGTCCATGAGCAATATTCCCTTTTATTTTACGAAGGCATTGCAGGAGATTATTACGCAATTTAATCGATCCAAGACGTTTCCAGAAAAATGGGGGGCTTTTAAAAAACTGCGTTTAGGTTATCTTTCCCCGCAAGTTGGCTTGATGATGGGACTGACGGATCCGGTCTGTGGCTTGAACATGGGGCAGACCGCCGAAGTTTTGGCGAAAGAATTTGGGATTACCCGTCAAGAACAGGATCAATTTTCTCTTTTAAGTCACCAACGAGCGATTAAGGCACGTGAGGTTTTGAAAGAAGAAATCGTCGCTGTGATTCCTGGGCCGAAATACAAAAAGGCAACGGAATACGACAATGGGCCGCGGGAAAATCAAACTTTAGAGGCCTTGGCGAAATTAAAACCTTATTTTGACCGACAGTCAGGGACGGTCACGGCGGGAAATTCCAGTCAAGTGACCGACGGGGCAGTGGCCTTGCTTGTAGCCAGCGAGACCCGCGCGAAAGAATTGAATTTAAAACCCCTCGGATTTTTGCGCGCGTACGCCTTTGCGGGTGTAGAGCCGCATCGAATGGGCATTGGACCGGCGCACGCGATCCCCAAAGTTCTAAAAAAAGCCGGCATGCGGCTTAAAGACATTCAGGCTGTTGAAATAAACGAAGCCTTTGCCGCACAGGTTTTGGCCTGTTTACGAGCTCTTGAAGCAGAGAAATTCGCTAAAGAATTTGGTTACGAAGGTTACACGGGCGCCATCCCAGGGGATTTGTTAAATGTCAACGGCGGGGCCGTGGCCTTAGGACACCCGGTTGGCGCCACAGGCTCCCGTTTGATCTTGACAATGCTAAAACACTTGAAGCGAAAGAATTTGACGGTAGGCCTTGTTTCTCTGTGCGTTGGCGGCGGCCAAGGCGCAGCAGTGGTTTTAGAAAGAACTTAATAAAGTCACAAGTCACATGACACATGTTACACGTAAAAGCGAAAAATCACTTGTGTCTTGTGACCTGTGGCGTGTGACTATCAAAACATGAATCAAACCTTTTGTGTTGACAATAACCTAGGTTTTATTGAATTCGATCAGCCGGATTCCAAAGTCAATTTATTGACGGCAGAGGTTTTGAGACATTTTGACGAACTTTTAGAAGAAGTCAAAAAACAAACAAACCTACAGGCGTTGGTTATTTTAAGTAAGAAAAAGGACGTTTTTATTGCCGGTGCCGACATTAAAGAAATCGAAAGTATTACCATTGCTTCTGACGGTACAGAGAAATCAAGGACTGGGCAGGATATCTTGAATAAGCTAGAGGATCTAACCATTCCCACCATTGCTGTCATCGACGGGGTGGCGTTAGGAGGTGGATGTGAATTAGCTTTAGCCTGTCATTACCGCTTGGCCACGTTTAATGAAAAAGTGAGAATCGGCCTTCCCGAAGTGAATTTAGGTTTTGTGCCTGGTTTTGGCGGAACGTACCGCATGCCGAGGGTGGTGGGCCTCGCTGAAGGATTGAAAATGGTTGTCTCGGGACGGTCCATTTCCAGTCAACAAGCTCTTCGTATTGGGTTGGTTGACCGTCTATGTTCCCAAGTGGGGCTTGAGCATTCGCTTCGACAATTCATCGAAGAAATTCGCAACCAAAATATTGAGAAACGTAAAGCCAAACGAACGCGCAAAAAAGGAATAGAGGCCTTTCTTGATCAATCGTTTATCGGCCAACAAATTATTTTTCAGCTTACCCGCAGCTCGGTTCTAAAAACCACCAAAGGTTTTTATCCGGCACCCTTGAAGGCAGTGGATGTTATTGCCAAGGGTTTTTACAGCCATCGGACAGAGGCCCTTCAAATCGAAGCAGAGACATTTGGGCAATTGGCTGTTACAGACATTTCCAAAAATCTTGTTCATATTTTTTATTTAACGGAAAAATATAAAAAATTAATGCCACCGGGAACAGAAGGAATCACGCCTATCCCAATCAACAAATGCGCGGTCTTGGGCGCAGGGGTGATGGGCGGAGGCATAGCGCAGCTTTTAAGTTCTAATGATATCTTTGTGCGGTTAAAAGATATCAATCACGATGCGATTGCAAAGGGTTTGCAGGCCGCTCATAAGGTCTATCAGCAAGCTGTCCAGAAAAAACGGATGAAAAAATTCGAAGCAGATAAAAAGATGGGATATATCACATGGACGACAGACTACAGTGGTTTTAACTCGGTCGACGTGGTGATTGAGGCGGTTGTGGAAAAAATGGATGTGAAAAAGAAAGTCTTTAAGGAATTAAGCGAACAAGTTTTGCCTCGCACGATTTTATGTACGAATACCTCGGCGCTCTCGGTAACGGAAATGGCTAAGGAGTCAAAAGATCCTTCTAAAGTCATTGGTCTACATTTTTTTAATCCAGTGCATCGCATGCCTCTCATTGAAATTATTAAAACAGAGTTAACTTCGTTAGAAACGATGGCCATGACCTTAAATTTAGTCAAGCGTTTAGGCAAGACACCGATCATTGTCAAAGATTCAGCAGGGTTTTTGGTGAATCGTATTCTGTTAAGTTATATCAACGAAGCTGGACGTATCTTGGAAGAGGGGGTTCCCCTGGGGGAAATCGATCGCTCCATAAAGGATTTTGGTATGCCCATGGGACCATTTGAGCTCTCGGATGAGGTTGGATTGGATGTGGGAACAAAGGTACTGCATATTCTCTCTGAGGCCTTTGGGGATCATTTTAAACCCGTAGAAATTTTCAACAAGGTGACGGCCAAAGGTCTTTTGGGTAAGAAGGCCGGAAAAGGATTTTATATTCACCAAGAGAAACTCACTCCTAACTCAGAGATTCTCGCGCTTCTCGAGGGTAAAAATATTTCAGAAAATAATCCTCATGAATGGTGTCACCGGATGATGTTAATGATGATTAACGAGGCAGCCCGTTGTTTAGAAGAAGGAGTTGTGGAGGATGCCTCCTCGGTGGATGTGGGGATGATTATGGGCACAGGATTTCCTCCTTTTCGTGGTGGTCTGCTGCGCTATGCGGATAATTTAGGCATTGATAATATCATCGAGATGCTGACTTTATTTGCTGCTAAATTTTCTTCAAAGCGTTTTAGCCCCTGTGCATATCTTTTGGAACTTAAGAAATCTCATCGAAAATTTTACGGTTAATGGATATGTCTTTTTTTTCCTTTCGAAAACTAATTTTAAAATTTCAAGGCATGAGTCGTCGAGAGCGGCAAGCTGTACTCTTTACTGTGTTGATTGTTGTTGGTTTTGCTTTAGTGGTTATTGGTCTCTTGGCTATCTTAGGTCCAACTCAGTTTAGGACCTTTGAGAGTAAAAAGGACGCTCTGAGAATTGATTATCCGAAATTATGGACGGTACGCACGGATATTAAGGATGTGGTGGTTGCCTTTGTGTCTCCGCAAGAGAGTGAGATTGATGTCTTCCGTGAAAACGTGACGGTGATAGTTCAGGATTTGTCGAGTAATCCGCAGAGTTTAAAAAAATACGCACAAATTGCGGAAATACAGATTCGTGCGGTTTTCAGAGATAAAATTGCGGTGGAATTTTCCGGCCCAACGTTAGTAGCGGGAATGACAGGGCACCGCTTCGTCTACAAAGGGGTTGACCCTGCCTATGGTGATTTAAATATTAAGCTGGAGCACGTCTTCTGTATGAAGGGCAATAAGGCTTACCAATTAACCTATAGTTCTATTGTTCCCAAATTCGATAGGTATCACCGTATTTTTCAAAAGATGGTAAGATCATTTAAATTAATGTAATATGGAACCCCACACCATACCCTATCAAAAACAAATCTTTGTTTGCACCAATGACCGTAAAGGTGAAAGCCCGAGTTGTGGTGACCATCGCGGTGAGGAAATTTTTCGTGAATTAAGGCGCATCGCCAAGGAACGTGGCTTGCATTCCAAAATCCGTGTCGCCCAAGCCAAATGTCTATGGCAATGCAGCATTGGCACTAATATTATGATTTATCCTAATAATACTTGGTATAGTCATGTTCGTTTGGATGATGTCCCTGAGATTGCGGATATACATTTAAAAGTTTAATCAAAAGGTCAATCTTATTTCTTAAAAAGTTTCTGTCCTGCCCAAGCTCTTCTTGTAGAAAAAAACAATACTTTAATTGATTTCCTCTTCAAAACTTTTATAATTCTACTTAGACAATGTTATAACCTTAAGATTATCAACAAGATGGCAAGGTAACAGTCATCATCGGTGAGGAGAATTGGCCATGAGCATGTTCGATAAAAACATTAGCGAAGAGAAAAAAGCCTCTTTAGAGTTAGCCGAAGAGTCACGGGAACAAGAGTGGAAATATCCCAGTTTTGCCCTGAAATTGTTTCATGGGGTTGTGGACTGGCCGTTGATTTACCCTTTTCCGACCCAAGGCGAAGAGGATAAAAGAGAAGGGGACGCTTTTTTAGAACGATTAGAGAAATTTTTGCGAGAGAAATTGGATCCGGATGAAGTTGACAGGACTGGCATCATCCCAGATGAGGTCTACAAAGGCCTGGCGGAAATGAAGGCCTTTGCCATTAAGATCCATAAAAAAGACGGTGGGCTTGGTTTAAGTCAATTGAATTACAATCGAGCGATTCATATGGTGGCCAGTTACTGTGGCTCAACGGCGGTGCTTCTTTCTGCGCATCAGAGTATTGGTGTACCGCAACCTCTAAAACTTTTTGGTACCGAGGAACAAAAAAGGAAATATCTACCGATGTTTGCGCAGGGAACAATATCGGCATTTGCGTTAACGGAATCGGAGGCTGGTTCGGATCCCCGCAATATGTCTACAACCGCCACGCCCATCGAAGGAGGAAAGTATTTTTTGATTAATGGCGAGAAGCTGTGGTGTACGAACGGCCTCATAGCGGGGGTGATTGTGGTGATGGCGGTGACCCCTCCTAAAATTGTTGATGGTAAAGAACGCAAACAGATTACCGCTTTTATCGTTGAGACAAATACACCTGGAGTGGAGAATGTCCACCGCTGTCAGTTTATGGGATTGCATGGGATTCAAAATGGTCTTATACGTTTTCGGAATGTTAAAGTCCCTCGAGAAAATATTATTTTGGGAGAGGGGGAAGGACTGAAACTCGCCTTGATGACCTTAAACACAGGGCGTTTAACTATTCCTGGTGCCTCGACGGGTATTAGCAAATGGTGTTTGAATGTCGCCCGTCAATGGGCCACGAAACGTAAGCAATGGGGCCATCCCATAGGTGAGCATGAAAGCATTGCCTTGAAATTAGGTTATATTGCCAGTCACACCTTTGCCATGGAGGCCATCAGTTGGCTTACCGCGGCCATGGCCGATGACAAAAAGAAAGATATTCGTTTGGAGGCAGCTATGGCCAAACATTTTTGTACGTGGCATAGCTGGAAGATTGTGGATGATACCTTACAGATTCGCGGCGGCCAAGGTTACGAACAATCTTCTTCTCTTCGGGCCCGCGGGGCGGATTATTGGCCCGTGGAACGTGCCATGCGCGATATGCGTATCAATTTGATTATTGAGGGAACAACCGAGATCATGCACCTGTTTATTGCTCGAGAGGCCTTAGATCCTCATCTAAGTCGCTTAATGCCCATCTTAAGTTCTCGCACCTCCATTGATGGTAAATTGAAAGCCTTAGGGAAAATGATTGGCCACTACTCTGTTTGGTATCCCAGATTATGGATTCCGGCTTTGGTCAATAATCATTTTAAAGATTTGCATCCCTCGTTAATCAGACATATGAACTATGCACAAAATACTAGCAAACGCCTGGCCCGATTGGTGTTTCATCTGATGATGTGTTATCAGCAAAAATTAGAGGCCAAGCAGGGGCTGCTGAATCGTACGGTGGATATAGGGACAGATCTCTTTGCAATATGTGCCACCTGTTCGTATGCGGATGCTTTGATGAAACGAGGGAATAATAAAGAAAACGCCTTGGATTTGGCAGATCTCTTTTGTTGTGAAGCGCGAAAACGCATTGAGACTGAGTTTAGAGAAAGTCATCAGAATCACGATAGCAAGAAAACGAAAGTGGCTCGCCGATTGATGGCGAGGGAGTATTTATGGCTGGAAAACGATATTATCGTTTAATGGTTCGATTACCCACATTAAACAAACACCCTGTGTTTGTTTGTGGGTGAACATGACAATCTTAAATAGTAATGGCTAGTTTGCCTTCCCTTATAAGTCGCTTTAATTTCGTCCGACAGATCCCTGTTTTTAGTAAACTCAGTTGGCTACAAATTCGTAAGATCGCCCGTAGTTCTCAAATCGTCGAATATAAAAAAGGAGATATTATTCGTCGACAAGGTGATCCCGCGGATGCCTTTTATTGTCTTGTGGCGGGCCGTATCCAGGCCTATACGTTAAGTCCAACCGGAAAGAAGGAAAACGTCGAATCTATTCATCGGGGAAGGTATTTTGGCATTATTTCTTTGATGACGGGTCAGAGTCATTCTTTAAATTTTGAAGTCATCAATGATTCCCTTATTTTAAAAATTCCTAAAGATGATTTTCATATTATTTTAAAGTCTATGCCACAGTTAGGCATTGAATTTAGTCAAAGTCTCTCGCAACGCATCCGCGAAAATGTGACTCAGACGAAATCATTATTGCAGAGCACCATTATTTCGATTTACAGTCCCGTCAAAGGAGCGGGGAGTTCCACCTATGCCTTTAATCTTGCTTTAAGTCTTCAACGCGAAAGTGGTAAAAAGGTTATTTTTGTTTCTATCAATCCTGAAATGAAACGCGAATCCGTTGCGGCCTCGGAAGTGGACGAGGCTTCCCCTCGCTGGAAGAAAAGCCCTGTTAACCTACGTGAATTTGTTTCGGCTTATGCGCGTGTGAAAGATCATATTATTCGTGGGGAACTAAGTATTGATTTATTAAATGTGGTCTTTAGTCCCAATGCCTTGAATTTAACCAGCGAGATCAGTCATTTTGTCAGTGTCTTAACCGATGATTATCACTTTGTGGTCGTGGATTTACCTAATGAAATGGATCATGCGGTGTTGACGACGTTGATTCAATCGGACCTAGTGCAATTAATTATTTTGGATAGAGAAGAGGACCTTAAAATGACCCGACAGGTCATACAGCATTTGAAAGAGAATCTGAAAGAATATTTCCGACCCGAAAATATCCAGGTCATTATTAGCGGTATTCAATACAAACTTTATTTATCCTTTGATGAAGTCAATAAAGCGATCGATTATCATGTTTATACAAAATTGCCGCATATTAATAGATCCGATTTGAATGTTCCCATCGCTTCGGTCTCCATGAGTATTACCACACCAGATCCGACAAGTGAATATGGTAAAGCGATGACGCGTATTGCGCGGCGGGTCAGCGGTGTACTTGTGGGACTCGTTTTAGGAGGGGGGGCCGCCTTAGGGGTGGCGCACATTGGTGTTATCCGTGTCTTAGAGAAAGAGAAGATCCCTATCGACATTGTGATCGGGAGCAGTATGGGCGCCCTTTTGGCCAGTTTTTGGGCCATTGGAAGAAATTCCTTCTATTTGGAAGAGTTAGCCAAAGAATTTGAAAATAAAAAGGATTTGATTAAACTCATCGATCCACCTGTGAGTGTGGCTGGTCTCGTGGGAGGACATGCGATAAAACGCTGGCTTAAGGCACGTTTAGGAAACAAGACCTTTTATGATACGGTTATTCCTTTAAAAGTTGTGGCCTATGACTTAATTCGACGGGAAGAACTCATTATCGATCAAGGTTCGCTCGCGGAGGCAGTGAGACGTAGTGTTTCTATACCCGGTGTTATCCCGCCGGTTCAAGAGAAGGAAAGGGTCATTATTGATGGGGGTGTCTTGAATCCTTTGCCAACCAATGTGCTTTTAAATTTAGGGATCAACAAGATTATTGCGGTGAATGTCTTGCAATCGCCGGAGACCGTTTCTAAAGGTTTCGAGGTGGAATTAAAGAACATGGAAGAAGAATGGAAGACCTCCTTTTTCAAGTCCCCGCTTCATTATTGTGCCCTGCGTTTGGGCAAGATGTTGTCACCTAACATCGCAGATATTATTGTCCGTACCCTTCAGGCAACCGAATACGTTATTGCCAAGCAAAGCGCCCAGCATGCTACCATCCTCATTGAGCCAGATCTTACCGGCATTAACTGGTTTGAACTCTACCGCGTGAACGATTTGATTAAGCGTGGGGAGGAGGCCGCACGCCGTGTTCTCCCTGCCATCAAGAGTTTGGTGAAAGGATAAATCCCATTGTCTCTAAAGCAGTACGGCTTATCCCTGTGAATTATTTTGCAGCTTATGGGCCCTATGCTATAATGACGTTTTGTCCCCCCATCACCATGGTGAAAATTTGGTGTCTTTCTTAGCGATAATTTCAACAAAATTTAAAAGGAAAAGTGATCATGACCAAACAGAGTAGAGTGCAATATATTTTTCTTCAGTTGGGATATCATTTGCCGTATTCGATTTTTGGGGTCACCATTGCCCTCTTGCTGATGGGCGTTTTGACCTTTTTTACTTCGCTTCTGAATGGCGAAGAATTATTACCGCGCGCCTCGGAAGAATTATTTCATATCACCCACGCCAGCCACATCCTTTTAAGCACGGTTGCCAC
>Ga0137796_10000677_pt1 | contig 20562 bp, 20 predicted proteins | sample OV2TP3_FD_97704 | JGI IMG/M metagenome (GOLD analysis project Ga0137796, IMG submission 97704) | reverse complement strand
TGGTCGGTCGGATCACCCACTACTATTCTCATCTAAGCGTCGGCATTATCGAACTCACCGAAGGCGAGCTGAGGGTGGGTGACACCATCCACATCAAGGGAAAGCACACGGACTTTACCCAGACCGTAGACTCCATGCAGGTCGAGCACCAGAGTGTCGCGCAGGCACCGAAGGGAAAGGTCGTCGGTGTCAAGGTCAAAGAGAAGGTAAGGGAGCACGATCAGGTCTTTCGGGTCTGAGAAGCGACCTTTGCCGCCAAGAGAGGAGAGAAATCTTTTCAAGCTCCCCTAACTTTGGTATTATACGAATTGGCATGGAGAAAAGGGTATCAAGCGATCGGTTACACAACTTCTTTCACTCGCTGACTCGACAGAGCTTCTGGCAGTTAGGGATTAACGACGCTACGGTGGCGCAATATGTGGCGGATGTATTAACCGAATTTGCCAGCACCGACAATCTCTATCGGATTCGCTCGCGGGCAGGAAAGAAGCTGGACAGCCTAGTCGAGATCCTGGCGGAGAGCCGTCCAGGAGCGGCGGGCGAGAGCCGGCTGCTCAGGGAAAGGGCGCTACGGAAGTATCTGGGGGATTATACCCTTTTCATGAGCGGCATCTTTCGGTCGTATGTCGAGGGTAAGGGGTTTCTCGACTACTATCTCCAGGAGGGAAGGCGTTCTTACTGGACGGTCTCAGAGCTGGATCTCTCCCTCTACCGAACGGGTTTCGTCCTGTTTCAGGAGCTTTCCAAGAAGTTTGAGTACTATTCGGGCGCCCTCGACTACATGCGCAAGGCCTATTTTGCTCCCGAGCCTGGAGAAGACCCCTTTGCCGGCTTCTTGAGGCAGGTTGGAGGCTGGATGAAGGCAAATCTGACCGAAAACTAGCTTACGCCAGCCGATTCCCCTTTGCCCGATCCCTTCCTCACGATTCGATTCCCGATGGATGATCCGGCGTTCTACCGCTTGGATAACCGGGCTCGCGGTTGAGCTGCGGGCCGAAGGCCCGTCGGCTCTAGCCGGGAACGCCATCTTTATTATGGAGCCTGGCGTGTTATATTGGAGGGCATGCGGAGGCTTTCGTTGGAAAAAGAGGACGGGTTGCCCGACAAACTGGTGGGTCGTCTCGTCAGTCATCTTAAGCGACATCTCCTTTGGGACTCCCTGCTGATCTTCTTTCCTCCTCTTGTAGTTTTTTTCTATGTTGGGGTCTTTCTCTACCGCTCCGCTTTGATTCCCCAACAGGCGCTCATCTTTGCAGCTGCCATCGCAGTCGGAGTTGCTTGGCTCATGGCTATTTTGCGCTATCGTCCGATGGCTCCGACCGCCCGTCTTGCCGCCCGCTTGATCGACGACAGAGTCCAGGGGAAAGATCGTTTCGTCACCTTGGCGACGATCGACCCGGCGGCATTTGCCTCTTTCTTGGTTGCGCGCTTGCGGCACGAGGCAGCCGGGCTCCTGCATCGCACCGATCTTAGGAAGGATTTCCCGTATCGTTTGAAGCGCTCCTTCTTTGCTTCGTTAATCGGTTCTCTGGTATCTGTCTTACTGTTTCATCTCATTTTGGAGATTGGACCCTATTTCGCCCCTCGAGGGCCAGCGGGAAAGGAGCTGGCGCTTATCGCCCGGGAGCTGTCTCGGGTGCCGCGTTTCTCAGAATTGGCTCGCAGCGTGGAGGCGTTGGCGGTCCGGCTGCGAGAGCCGGGTCGCTCCAGCCAGGAGCGTTCGTTGATCCAGAACGCGCTGGCGAAGGTAGAAGCGCAGCTCGCCGCAGAACAGGCGCAGGGCGGCTCTCTGCGTGCTCTCTTGAGCCGAGCAGCCGATGCTCTGCGAGGATTGGAGCAGGGAGATGACGGCAGTCAGGAAGAGAAGGCAGGTGGCGGGTTGAAGAGCAATTTGCCCGAGCAAGGAGGCGACAGGAGAAAGGCGGGGCAAGGAGGCGAGGGAGAGGGGGAGGCTGGTGTGACGCTATCGGATAGTAAGGATCCCCAAGGGGGAAAGTCTGCCGAAAAAGGGACGCAGGAGGCCGGCAAAAGAGGGGCCGGGAAGGAGCAAGGCTTAGGGGATAGGCCGGGGAAAGACAAGGAGAAAAGAAGCGACATCGGGGGTATGGCTAAGGGAGAGGTTCAGGGAAAGGGTACCAAGGACCAAGGAGAGGAGATCCCTCGAGGGGCGACTCCGGATCGCTTCTTGCAACCAGGAGAGCAGGCAGAGAAAGGAGTTAAAGGGGCGCGCTTTGTGAGTGTGCAGTTGCCCGAAGAAGAGGCAGGAGGCTCCATGGGTGAAGGGCGTTCGGGTAAGGGAAGAGGGCTTCGACCCAAAGTCCCTGTTAGCAATGTTCCACTGCGGCGGCCCGATTCTCCAGGTGTCCCGTCCGAGAAACAGCCGTTGCCTTTGGAATATCGCGCCTTGATTCGTTAAGTTAGGAAGGAAAGCTGGTGGAGCTGGAAAAGTTTAGAGATCTGTTTGACCTTCTGGAGGCGGAGATCAAGAAAATCATAGTCGGCCACGAAGAGGTGGTCCGTAAAACCCTCATCGCCTTCTTTGCCGGCGGACACGTGCTCCTTGAGGGAGTGCCGGGATTGGGCAAAACCCTGCTCATCAAGTGCATGAGCCGCGCCCTAGGACTATCTTTCAAACGAGTCCAATTCACGCCCGATCTGATGCCATCGGATATTGTCGGCACTCAAGTCCTCACCGAGGGCGATGGCCGCAGGGAGTTTCATTTTAAGAAGGGGCCGATTTTTGCCCAGGTGATTCTGGCGGACGAGATCAACCGCGCGACCCCGAAGACCCAGTCGGCGGTGTTAGAGGCGATGGAGGAAAGGCAGGTGACGGTTTTCGGCGAGAGTTATCCCCTGGAGTCTCCTTTTATGTTGCTGGCAACGCAAAACCCTATAGAGCTGGAGGGTACCTACCCCCTCCCCGAGGCCCAACTCGATCGCTTTTTTTTCAAACTCATGGTCTCTTCCCCTTCGCCTGAGGAGTTAAGGGAGATCTTGCATCGTACCACTGGCGCGGGGAGCAATGAGGCGACTCGGGTTTTGCCTGATAATGGGGCTGAGCTCATCTCCGAGATGAAGCGCTTGCTGCGGCAGGTCATTATCGCGCCGCCCATCGAAGACTACGTAGTGCGCCTGGTCCATGCCACCCAGCCGACAGGCCATAAGGGAGGCGCTGCGGTATCGGAGGTCAAGGAATACCTGCGCTTCGGCTCCAGCCCGCGCGGGGCTCAGGCGATTATCCTCGGCGCCAAGGGCAATGCCTTGGCTGAGGGCAGGGTGCACGTGAGCTATGAAGACATTGAGTCGGTACTTTATCCTTCCCTGCGCCACCGTCTGATTCTTAACTTCCAGGCGGAGGCGGAAAATATCGGCCCGGACCAGATCCTGGCGGCCGTAATAAAAAAGGTTCCGCGAGACTAGTCTCCATGCTTCCTGCCCCATTTACCCCCGATTTTCTCAGCCGCCTTGAGGCCTTGAGGCTCAAGACGCGCAGGGAGGTCTTAGGCAGCCGCCCGGGGAGTTACTCCTCTCCGCGCCGGGGGACGAGTCTGGAGTTCGCCGATTACCGGAGATACTCGCCAGGAGACGACATCCGCTATCTCGATTGGGGCATTTTCGCCCGCAGCGACCGCCTCTATGTCAAGCTTTTCCGCGAAGAGGTCGATCTTTTCGTCTACCTTTTTATCGATGCCAGCGGCTCGATGGCCTTCCCGTCTCCGAAGGAGAAGTTTTCTCCGGCCTGTCAGGTCGCCCTCGCCCTGGCGTACGTAGTCTTGGCCAACCATGACCATGTGAAGCTCCATATTCTGCAAACAGCTTCCACGTCTTCGGCCTCCCCTTTTTACCGTGGGCGCCACCGGATCATGGACTGCATCGACTTTGCCTCCTCCATCTCTCCCAAAGGTGTGCTGGAGCTGGCCCCAGCGTTGGGAGAGCACCTGAGACGGATTCGCCGTCCCGGCAAGGCGATTCTCCTCTCTGATTTGCTCATGCCCGTCTCTTCTTGCCAGAGCGGGTTAAACCTGCTGCGCGCCTTCAATCTTGATATCTCGGTGATCCAGGTTCTGAGCCGCCAGGAGCTTGACCCGTCCTTTCCCCGGGGAAGCCTTGCCCTCTTAGACAGCGAGAGCCAGGCGGAGCTGAGGCTCCAGTGGAGCCCGGGTCTCCATAGCGAATATCAGGAAAGGCTCGGGCGCCATAATCGCGAGCTTAGAAGCTTTTGCCACCAGAGTGGGATTCATTATTCCCTGTTTGTGGCCGACCAACAGTTGAGCGAGTTTGTGCTCGGGACTCTGCCCGCTATCGGCCTCTTCAAATAGTCACCATGGAGTTTCTAAATCCGGCTGCGCTCTACGCCTTTTTTGGTCTCCCGCTGCTCCTTATCCCTTACCTGATGAGGAGAACGCCCCGACGCGTCGTGTTCTCCAGCCTGCTCTTGCTGCAGGAGTTTTCCTTCCGCCGTGAGGGACGGCCCTGGGGAAGGCTGCGCGTTCCGCCGATATTTTTTCTCCAGCTCCTTTTTCTCTCGCTGCTGATATTGGTCTTGGGAGAGCCGGTCCTTTCTGTTCACCCCATAAAGATCGCCATCATCCTGGACAACTCCGCAAGCATGCAGGCGCTCGAGGGGCAAAGAAGCCGCTTTGCGATGGCGTTGGATGAAGCGCGGGATCTGTTAAGCAGCTCTTCGCCCAGAACTCGGGTTGATCTCTTTCTTACCGTTCCCAGGCTCGAGCGGGTGGGAAAAGACGCCCTGACCCCAACTGAGGCGCTGACTCTGATATCTGGGCTCCGACCTTACGACTTGGGAGAAGCTGCGGTTGACTACGGCGAGGAGCTGTTACGCCTGAAGAGAGAAAAAGGCTATGAGCGGATATTTTTCCTCACCGATCATCCGGTCCGGGGCCAAGGGGGAGCGATCAAGGTCGTTTCAGTGGGCCGGTCCAAAGAGAATCTTGCTATCACCTCTTTCCATGTCACCAAACACTCATTTGGCTCTTCCCAGTTGCAGGCCAGGGTCGAGATCACCAACTTCTCCCCCCGGGAGGGGAGGTTTCGGCTATCGCTGAAGGGAGAGGGAAAAGTCCTGTCGGCCGGCACGCACACGCTGGCTCCGCGCAATAGCATGACGGCATCCTTCGAGGGTTTTCCTTTTCACCCCTACTATGAGGTCGAGCTCGAAGTGAGTGACGCGCTTGCTCTCGATAATCGCCGCCTTGCTGTTCCACCCGCGTCAAAGGAGTTCAAGATTCTTGGGATCTCCCCCCGGCCGGAAGCGGTCCATAGTTTGCGGCTGATCCCGGGACTGGGCGTAGATGTGATTTCGCCCGGGGCCTATGAAAAGAGCAAGGATGAGGAACATTCCCTCCAAATATTTCATTTTTCGGCTCCCAGCCAACTGCCGCAGAGTCACGCCCTCTTGGTTCTCCCGCCCAGGGAAAATCCCCTGGTGGCTCAGGGGAGAGCTGTGTCGCCACCCGTAATTTCAGCCTGGCGCGAACCTCATCCGCTAACCCGCTATGTGAACTTTGCGCTCTTTCGCCCTGTGTACGCGCGTTCCCTAAAGCCGCTCTCCTTCGCTGATAGCATCATAGAAGGCCCTGAGGGGCCCTTAGTCATTGCTGTGGAGCATGGGGGCTTTCGCTATTTGGTTCTGGGCTTTGACCCTTTTCCTTATCTGGGTCGGGAAAATCTCCCGATGTCGATCTTCACCATGAATTTCCTGGAGTGGTTCTATCAAGGGCTAGGGGGTTCCGTTACGGCCACGGGCGAGCCGCTTCAGGTAAGGGTTCAAGAGGATGGTGTTTTGGCGACTCCGAAGGGCGACAAGTTTCCGATCCGCAAAGATTCGAGTCTCTTTTCCCAGACCTTCTTTCAAGGGCTATATCAGGTGGTTCAGGGCGATCGGCAGGCGCTGTTCGCCGTCAATCTGCAAAATGTGAAGGAATCCGATCTCAGCAACCCGGTACCCATTGACCTAAAGGAAGAGACAGGGAACTCGGGCAGCCCTTCTCTCCTTTTTTCTCTTTGGCCTTATCTCCTCTTGTTGTCCGTTTTGCTTCTTGTTCTGGAGTGGTTCGTGAACCCGCCCGCCACTGAGCGGAGTTCTGGTAGTTCCGGGGCAAGGTTATAGCGAGGGGTAGCCCGGTGACGAAGGAGTTTCTCTCTCAGCTCCAATTTGCCAAGCCGCTTTTCTTCCTGCTTCTCCTGTTCCTGCCCCTCTTGTGGCTGCGGCTGCGGCAGCGCGCTCTTGCAGTCGTTCTGTGGCGCTCTTTGATCTTCGTGTTGCTAGTTCTCGCGCTAGCGGACCCCCAGTTCGTAAGCCAGGCAACAAGGAAGGGTGAAAGGGTTTTCGCCTTTGATCTCTCCCGCAGTATTCCCATGGCGATGAGGCTATGGGCGGAGCGCAGTGCCAAGCAAGGCCTCACTGCGGAGTCGAGCGACCGCGCCTTCGTTTTCGCTGGAGAGGTAAAGGAAGTAACGGACTGGGACCGGTGGGTGCGGGGGGAGGTTTCGAGCAGCGCCATCAAGCCGGAGCAGACTAACCTGGAAGCCCTCTTTTCCGCCCTTCTGCGGCTGCCGGCAGGCCCACGGACCGTTTTTCTCTTCACAGATGGGTGGGAGACGCAGGGAGCGGTGCAACGCTTGTTGCCCTCGCTGGCCCTCTCTGGCCTTAAGATCTTTCCCTTGTTGCCGCCTGGCCCTCCGGAGGTCAGCAACGTGGCGGTCAAGAAGGTCCTGGCGCCGCACCAAGGCAAAAGCGGAGAGGGCATCTATTTAAGGGTCATAGTGGAAAACCACAATGCCCGGGAGGTTGACGGGAGCCTCACGCTGAGTGTCAACGGCAGGCCGTTTAAGAGCGAGGCGATGAGGGTCAAGCCGGGGAGTCATATATTCACCTATCAGGCCACGCTCCCCGAGGGGCCCATGGTCTCATGGAGCGCCAGTTTTAGCCCAAGCTCTCCCGCATCAGATGAGTTCCTCCTCGACAATCAAGCTGCCTCCTGGGTAGCGGTTCAAAGTAAAGAAAAGGCGCTCCTGCTTAATAGCCGCGCCGGCGAGGGCAAGTACTTGCAAGAGATCCTCGGGCGGCGGGGCTTTGAGGTTACCTCCGTTGCCGTCGATAAGTCGCCTCCCGCTCCAGCGGGGTACGGTATCGTGGTCTTTAACAACGTTGAGAAAGAGAAGTTTTCCCCCGGTTATCTCGCGCAGATAGAGCGGCACGTGGCGGCGGGAAACGCCTTTCTCATGTTAGGCGGTGAAGGGAGCTTTGGTCCCGGCGGCTATCGGCACACACCGATCGAGACCCTCTTGCCCGTGGAGCTCAGGGAACCTAAGCGAGAAGAGAAGAACAGGGCCGTGGTTCTCGTGATCGACAAGTCCGGGAGCATGCGCGAAGAGAACAAGCTCCTCTATGCTAAGGAGGCGGCTAAGGCGGTCGCGGGCGAGCTTAAGGAACGCGACCTCCTCGGGGTAGTGGGCTTCGATGTGGAGGCCTTTGTCGTTGTCCCGCTCGCGCCGTTGGAGACGATTCGAGGGAGCCTCGCGTCACAGATCGACCGCTTAAAAGCCGGGGGCAGGACCTATCTCTATCCGGCCATTGCCGAAGCGAAGCGCCAACTCGAGAGACAGGGCGCGAATCGCAAGCACGTGATCATCTTGAGCGACGGGGAGACCGGCGGCAGCGGGAGTGATTATATCGATTTGGTCAGTGTCATGAAGAACGAACTCAAGATGACGATCTCCTCCGTAGCCATAGGGGACCAGGCGAATGTTCCGCTGCTTAAGAGAATCGCCCAATATGGGGGCGGGTTCTTCCACCACACCTATGACCCCGCCACCTTGCCCCAAATCGTGCTGCAGCAGATACAAGAAAAACCTCAGGAGGAGCCCCTAGTGGAGAGAGACTTCACCCCTGTAGCCGTGAGGGGTTCTGAGCTTCTGGCCGGATTCCCCCAGAGAACCTATCCGTCCCTCAAGGGCTACATAGAGACGGAGCTCAAAAAGGGAGGGCATCTGGATTTGATGATCCCCAGAGAAGGAAGGAGACCGCCCCTGTTAGCCTCTTGGCATTACGGCAACGGGAAGGCAGTTGCTTTTACTACGGATTTGCACGGGCGCTGGAGCAGAGAGTGGCTTCAGTGGGAAGCGCTGGAGAAGTTTTGGGGCAAGGTTCTCGAATGGCTTCGCCCTCCCAAGGAACCCTTCCCTCCTCATGAGGTTCGGATCAACCTGCTGGACAATCATCCGGTGGTGGATCTCTATCTCTACAGGGAGGAAAATGACGGGAGTCTCTTCCGCTACGCCTTCAGCGGCAAAGGGGGTGCGGGGGAAGGGCTGTTTAAGAGGCTGGCGCCTGGCCGTTATCAGGCCACGCTGCCGTTTTGGGTCCCGGGCGACTATCGGATTGATCTCACCGAAGAACGGCAGGGGCAAAAGCTCTCTTATCCGCCCCTCGGCTATACCTTGGCCTTCGATCCGAGGATCGAAATGCCTCAGGGTGACTTTGATCTCTCTCTACTGGAACAACTGGCCCGTTCTACGGCGGGCACAGTTAATCCCGAAGGGGAAAAAAAGCCGAGGCATCAAGAGGTTATTCGCACCACCCAGTCTCTCCGCTTGCCCCTGATTTTCGTGGCCCTTATCCTCTTTTTGCTAGAAATTATCTTTCGCAGGGTTTTCGCACGTCCCCTCCATCTGATCTTTTGACCGCCAGTCCTCCCCCATTTTTTGTTTGACAACTTAAATAAAAAAGGCTAAACGGGAAGGAATTTTTTTGCTTATGTTCCCGCTGGCGCCCAAATTTGCCAAAGGGAAGGGGATGGCTTTTTCGCTTGGGCTCCTTTATCTCCTCTGGCTCGGACCCCCGACCCCACTCTTCGGCGCTGCAGCCTTGGAGCTGTCTTCTCAGGATGGTAGTTCCCTGGAAGACATAGTGAAACCACTCAGCGGGCCTCAGCGTTTGGAACTCCTTTTGCCCCCACGGGAGCACTCCCCGTTTCAGGGGCTTGAGAGCCTGAAACGGGTGACCTATCGAGTGCGATCTGGAGATACCCTGACAAAGCTTTTTGCTGGGTTTGGCTTAGCACCGAAGGAAAGGCAGTCGTGGCTGCGCTCGGTTCAGAGACATTATTCCACGAAGGGGCTGCGCACCGGCAAAGAGATTCATTTCTACTTCATCAGGCCCGATTCCTCCGTTGGCGGGCAACAAGGGAAAGAGCGCCTTAGAGCCCTGGAGTTCGAGGTTGACGAAGACTGGACCTTGACCTGGGAGCAGGGAAACAGAGGGATCGTCTTCAGCAAGCGGGAGCGACCCTACGATATCGAGCTCCGAACCGCAGGTGGAGTGGTGGAGAGTTCGCTGTTCGAAGATGGGCTCCGACTTGGTCTCAGTGCGAGCCTGGTCTCCCAGTTGGCCGATATTTTCTCCTGGGATATCGATTTCGATAAGGAGGTCCAGAAAGGGGATACGTTCAAGCTCCTCTACGAAGAGAGGTCTCGCAAAGGGAGAGGAATTCAGAACTCATTCCGCATATTGGCCGCAGAGCTTATCAGTGCAGGACAGAAGTACTTCGCCATCTATTTTGAAAAGGAAAAGGGGAAGGGAAGCTACTATGATTTGCACGGGAGATCGCTGGCGCGGGCCTTTCTCCGCTTTCCTCTGGAGTTTAGCAGCATCAGCTCCCACTTTTCCCATTCCCGCTTTCACCCCATCCTCAAGGTTGATCGTCCCCACTACGGCGTGGACTTCGTAGCCAAGAAAGGTACGCCGGTGCGGGCAGTGGGCGACGGTAGGGTCCTGCACGTGGGATGGAAGAAGGGAGGCTATGGCAAGCTGGTGGAGGTCCAGCACGACTCGGTTTACACCTCACGGTATGCGCATTTAGCCGGTTTTGCTCGGGGAATAACAAAAGGAGCGGCTGTCAAAAAAGGCCAGATCATTGGCTATGTCGGTTCATCGGGCATGAGCACCGGAGCCCACCTCCATTTTGAGCTGTATAAGGATCAGCAGTACGTGGACCCGCTGGAGTTTGAAATCCCACCGGAAGATAGAATCGAGCCGGCCTTGCAGAGGCTTTTCGAAAACGCCAAGCGGCTCTTCCTCGCAGAGTTGGCTGCGACCCCCCACTCCTGACCAAACAAAGACAGGGATTCGGGACAGAGACAGAGATTTTAGAGAGGGAACACGAGCCTTCTTTACTGTCCCTGTCTCTATCTCTGTCTGGGATACTAGATGGGCTTTTTTCAGCGGACTGTAATTTTGTTCTTCGCGACTGGCGCAGGCACGGGATATTTCCCGTGGTTTCCTGGAACTACCGGGACCCTACTCGCCGTTCCCCTTTCCTTTGCCCTAAACCGCATCGCCACCTCCTCGCTTGCCTTGGCTCTGCTCACGCTCACCGCGTTTATCGTCACAGCCACTTGGTTGTGCAAAATGGGGGAGGAGATCTTTCAAGAAAAAGACTGCCGGAAGATCGTCATCGATGAGATCGCTGGCTTTCTATTGGCGAATCTTCTTTCGCCTCCAGGATTTGAGCCTACACTTTGGGCTTTCCTTCTGTTTCGTTTTTTCGATATCATAAAGGTGTTTCCCGCCGGCCGGGTAGAGCAAATTGGGGGAGGCATCGGTGTGGTCTTAGATGACTTGGTTGCCGGTCTCTACACCTTTTTTGTCCTTCGCATGCTGTTTCTTGGGGGCCTGCTATGATGGAAAAAGCGGTGATTCTGAGCACGGGCGATGAGCTTATGACTGGAAGGGTGGTCGATACCAACTCGTCCTATATCGCTGATAAGCTCTATTCGCTGGGTCTTGAGATCGTGGCCATCCTCAAGGTTGGAGATACCAAGGAGAGGCTTCTGTGGGCGCTTGAGCGCGCGGTGGAGATTGGGGAGCTTATCGTCGGTACCGGAGGCCTGGGTCCGACTGTGGATGATCTCACCACCGAGGCGGTGGCGGCATTCGTGGGGCGGGAGCTGAAAATGGATGAGGCTGTAGCACAGGCGTTAAAACGCAGATTCGAATCCCGAGGACTCCCTTGGACCCTGAACAATCTGAAGCAGGCCCTTTTCCCTGAAGGAGCGGACATTCTTCCCAACCCTATGGGAACGGCCCCCGGCTTTCGTGTCTCTGTGGGTGGAGAAAAGGCCCTCCTCTGGCTTTCTGGCGTGCCCAGAGAGATGGAGGTCATGCTAAAGGAAAGCGTGCTGCCGTGGGTGGCCGAGCAGAGGAAAGCGGGGGGAGAGATATCGGTTTGCGCCTTTAAGATCTATGGCTTGACGGAGTCCAAGCTAGATGACATATTGAAGCCGATCTCCCTTGGTGAGGATGCCAGGCTTTCCTTTCGTGCCCACTACCCGGATCTGTCTCTGCGTTTGACTGTCAGGGGAGGCAAAGAGAGGGAGGGAGAATTCTCGCGCCTTAAGGGTCGGATTAGAGGGCTCATCGGTCCGTACATCTACGCAGAAGGGGAACAAACCTTAGAAGAGATCGTCGGCAAGCTGCTCCTTGAAAGGGGTTGGACCTTAGCTTTGGCCGAGTCCTGTACAGGCGGTTGCATCAGCCATCGGGTCACGCGTGTTCCCGGAAGTTCAGCGTACTTCAAAGGCTCAGTGGTTAGCTACTCCGACGAATCTAAGGTCCGCTTCTTGGGGGTGCGCCGGGCGACCTTGGAGCAGCATGGAGCGGTGAGCCAAGAGACAGCCATAGAGATGGCGGGGGGGGTCCGGGAGCGAGAAGGTGCAGACATCGCACTCGGCGTCACCGGAATTGCTGGACCCACGGGCGGAAGCGCCGAAAAGCCGGTCGGGACAGTCTGGGTCGCAATCGCTCACGCGCGGGGAAGTGAGGCCCGCCTTTTTCGCTTTCAAGGGGATCGGGAGCGCGTTATCCTGGGCGCCTCTCAGGCCGCCCTTAATTGGTTGAGAACGGCCCTCCTTCAGGGAGCTGGGTAGCAAGGCAGTGATTCGCGCCTTTGTCGGATTTCGGATCGATCCAGTTATGGCCCGGAAGATCTCCGAGGTCCAATCTCAACTCAAGCAGAGCCTTCCAGGAATCCGTTGGGTGAGCCGCGAAGGCCTTCATTTTACGCTGAAATTTCTCGGGGCAGTCAGAGAGGAGAAGATCGTGCCCATCGTGGATGCGCTTCAGGAAGTTGTTCCGGCTACGCCCCGGTTCTCGATTGTGGGCCGGGGGATCGGGGTCTTTCCTGACATAAGAAGGGCCAGAGTTTTGTGGGTGGGTTTAGCAGCGGAGCCGCTCGCTCCCTTGGCGATGAAAGTCGAAAAGGCGCTCGAGCCGGTCGGCTTTGCGCCAGAGAAGAGATCTTTTCGGCCCCACCTGACTATCGGCCGCTGGCGCAATTTTGACGGTGAACGGGAACTGCTCCAACGAGAGATCGAACGCTGGAGGCAATACGATTTTGGAGAAACCTGGGTTGAAGAAGTGGTTCTTTTTCAGAGCATCGTTAAGCCGGAAGGGGCTGTCTATTCCCCGTTGCAGGTGATACCCCTAGGTCAACAAACAACTGCACTGCAATGCAAAATGTAAAGTGCAAACTGAAAAATGCAAAAGTGGGTGTTGTGTTCAGAAGGTACGGTACTTTCATTTTGAATTTTGCAATTTACAGTCTTCATTTTGCAATGTGCTACGAGTTATTTTCGTAGCAGGTGAGGAGGGAGTGCCATGGATGTGAATCGAGAGAAGGCCATTGATCTGGCAGTGAGCCAGATCGAGAGACAATTCGGTAAAGGCGCGATCATGAAGCTAGGAGAAGGGGGGCTGATCAAAGATATCCCGATCATCTCTACCGGCTCCCTCGGCCTCGACATCGCTCTGGGGGTGGGAGGCGTGCCGCGCGGAAGAGTGATGGAGATCTATGGCCCTGAGGCGTCGGGAAAAACCACACTCGCCCTTCACATCGTCGCCGAGGCCCAGAGGCAAGGGGGGATGGGGGCCTTTATCGATGCCGAGCATGCGCTCGACCTCGGCTATGCCAAAAAGCTGGGAGTGAAGACAGACGACCTCCTGATCTCTCAGCCCGACCACGGAGAGCAGGCGTTGGAGATCGCCGAGACCCTGGTCCGAAGCGGCGCTATCGATGTCCTTGTGATCGACTCGGTGGCCGCCCTTGTGCCTAAGGCGGAAATTGAGGGAGAGATGGGGGACGCCCATATGGGGCTTCAGGCCCGGCTCATGTCCCAGGCGCTGCGCAAGCTCACCGCTACTATTTCTCGTTCCCAGACGGTGGTGGTTTTCATCAACCAGATCCGGATGAAAATCGGGATCATGTTTGGAAATCCCGAGACTACGACTGGAGGCAATGCGCTCAAGTTTTACGCCTCTGTGCGCATGGACATCCGTCGCACCGGGGCTCTGAAAGAGGGGGAGACGGTCGTTGGCGGGCGGACCCGAGTCAAGGTGGTCAAAAACAAGCTCGCTCCACCCTTTAAAGAGGCGGAGTTTGATATTCTATACGGAACGGGCATCTCGCGCGAGGGAGAGGTAGTCGACTTAGGAAGCGAAATGGGAATCCTCGAGAAGAGCGGGGCGTGGTATTCCTTTAACGGTGAAAGAATTGGCCAGGGCCGGGAAAGCGCGAAAGAGTTTCTGAGGGCGCACCCGGAGGTTGGAAAGGAGCTGACCGGAAAGATCCTCGAAAAAGCAGGGATCAAACGCGCCACACCCGAGCCACCCGTCCCGGAAAAGAAGGAGAAGATGAAAGGAAGATAAGGCCTCAAAAGAATCGAAGATTGAAGATGGAGGATAGAAAATAGCGATCCTCAGCGCTCGACCCTTGAAGCTCGATTCGCCACCGAAGTCCGCCAAGCGCGCCGGTAGTTTAGAAAAGGCACTGGGACGGGCACTGAAGTTCCTCAGTCATCGCGCTCGAAGTGAAGCAGAGGTTCGGACTAGACTCGCTCAATTGAGCTTTCCCCGGAAGATCATCGAAACTACCCTGGAAAAACTCCGCTCGCTGCGATTGGTGAACGACGAGAATTTTGCTCGCGGCTGGGCCCTCAGCAGGATCGAAGGTCGAGGCTACGGGCCCCTGCGTATCGAAAGGGAGCTACGGCACAAAGGGGTGGCTAAATCTCTGGTCAGCCAGATTGTTGAGGATAGTTTTGGCGGGCAGGAGGGAAAAGAGAGAGCGAGGTTGCTCTTGGAGAGGAGATTCAGGGACAAGGATCTGACCGATGTGAGGATCTTGCGCAGGGCCGTAGCGTTCTTGCAGCGCCGCGGCTACCGCGACTCCGTGATCGCGGAGGTTTTAAAGCAACCTTTCGGGGATGATTGAAAGAGCGGATGCGAGACCGGAATAGACGGCATGACCCTCACCCCCGATTTCATCCGCACAGAGATAGAAAAACAAAGCTATGAAATATCGCTTCACGCAGATGATGAGCGAATCGCAGACGGGTTAACGGTCTCTCAGTTGGAAGTTGTTTTATCAGATTGTAAAATAATAGAAGAATATTGGGATGACCCACGAGGAGAAAGCTGCTTGGTATTGGGCTTTACATCTGAAGGAAAACCGGTTCACGTCGTTTGTGGAAGGAACCCTTCAGGTCATCTGATTGTCATTACCGTTTACATCCCAAGCATGCCAAAATGGAGAGATCCGTACACGAGGAATCCGTAATGGAAGGATGAGTAATGAAGAAGAAAAAATATAGTGATTGTTTCTATTGTGGAGGGGTTGTCGAGGAACGTCTCATGCCTCGTGAACTGAGATGGGAGGGGCGACTATTCGTCATCGAGAATGTTCCTATGGGTGTTTGTGCTCAATGTGGCGAAAAATTCTTAATGCCGGAAGTGGCAAAGGGCATCGACCGAATTCTCCAAAAGAAGAGCAAGCCAACAAAGACAATCCAGGTCCCTGTGTATCAGTATGAACCCAGTGTCACGTAAACGGAGGGTTTGGATCACAAACCTCAGAAGTGGACCAGTCCCCCCAACCCCCTCCTTTTTGGCCCCTTGACGCCTTTCTGTCACTTGGGGTAGATACAGGGCCAATTATTGAACGTATAAGCAGGCCGGGATCTCTTGATCCGGTCACATCTTCGCTCGCACTCGATCAGTCCGCAACTGGATCTCCCGAGCCGGGCTTCTTTGGCTACCGAACAGCGACCTCTTGTGAAACGGAAAATCAAAAACCGACAGACGTGGCCCAATTGGTTTCATTCGCGACTGCGTGGAATAAGCGTGCTACGAAGCAAATACAAAAATCGGAGGTTTTATGAAGTACTTCAGAGAGGCTTTAAGGTGGCTTTGGCTCCCCGCGCTTTTTCTCGCACTTCCGGCTGCAACGAAGGCAGGAATTGATCCTCTTACTTTTTGGCTACCGAACAGCGAGGGCTGATTTGACGAAGCGTTTCTGGCGGCTATCGGCACGTTTGTTTTCCGCCATCCGTTGCGATAAAGTCATATTACTATAAGTTGGTCCGTACGGTGCTGGAGAAGCGAGTGCCCGAGGAAAGGCACCTTACAGAGACAATCAAATATTACACAGAGGTATTCAGACTTGTCTGGGTATCCGTTCTAGGAATTGGAGGGGCATCTATAGGCCTACTTTTAGGAGAGCGAACCACGATAAGAGTGATATTCGGCTTAGGTGGTTTTTTCCTGATGGGTCTACTTCTTGAAATCTTACGGAGGCTAAACAAGGAAATCATGGGGCTGCTCAAGAGACTTAAAGGAGATTAACGATGCTTGATCTACTAGCCATAATCATTGGCATAGGGATTCTTGCTGTTTTCGGCTATGGCATCTGGAAGCTTGTGAGCGAGATGCATTGAACTCATCCTGCGTCTTTGGACTCTTTATTTTACTCCTCGGATTCCTTAAGACTCTGTCCATCGTTTCCCTTGGGTTCTCTCCTGCGAGATAGATCTACTGTAGACGGATGCTGACCGGAAACGAAATCCGAAAATCCTTCTTGGACTATTTTGCCAAGCGGGGCCATACGGTGGTCAAAAGCTCCTCGCTGGTGCCGGAAAAAGACCCCACGCTCCTTTTCACCAATGCGGGCATGGTGCGGTTTAAGAACGTCTTTCTCGGGCTGGAGCGGCTCCCCTATGCGCGCGCAGCCAGCTCGCAGAAGTGCCTTCGGATCAGCGGCAAGCACAACGATCTGGAGACAGTTGGCCGCGATACCTACCATCATACGTTCTTTGAGATGTTGGGGAATTGGTCCTTCGGCGACTACTACAAGGAGGAGGCCATCCTCTGGGCGTGGGAACTCCTCACGCGGGACTGGGGACTTGCCAAAGAGAATCTCTGGGCCACCGTATTTGAGAGAGACGGCGATGCGGAGCGGCTGTGGCGGAAAGTCAGCGCTCTTCCGGCCGATCGCATCCTGAGATTTGGGGAGAAGGAGAATTTCTGGGAGATGGGGGAGACCGGCCCTTGTGGTCCCTGCAGTGAGATTCACATCGACCGCGGGATCGAGGCCTGTGACCAAAGGCATCTAAATGGCCACCGCTGCGAGATAAACGGCGGTTGCGCCCGTTTCATTGAGCTGTGGAATTTGGTCTTTATCCAGTACAACCGCAATAAAGAGGGACGGCTGGAGGAGTTGCCGGCGAAGCATGTGGATACAGGCATGGGGCTCGAGCGGATCACGGCAGTCCTTCAACGGGTGCTCTCCAACTACGATGTCGATCTCATGCGCGATCTGATCGCCGCAACAGAGGGGCTGGCGCACAAAAAATATGGCGCCGACCCTGCGGCTGACATCTCCTTCCGCGTCATTGCAGACCATTCCCGGGCCGTAAGTTTCCTGATCGCAGATGGGGTGGTGCCGAGCAACGAAGGTCGGGGCTATGTGCTGAGAAGACTGCTCCGGCGCGCCGCCAGGCACGGGCGCATGATTGGCTTAGGGGGGCCTTTTCTCCATAAGGTGGCGGGCGAGGTGGTGGAGATCATGGGCGAAGCCTATCCGGAACTCCGTCATGACGAGGAACGAATCCGCGAGGTGATTCAAGGCGAAGAAGAGCGCTTTGGTGAAACCTTGGAAAAGGGGCTTATCCTGCTGGAAGAGGAGATGGGTAAACTGAAGCGCGAAAAGAAAAAGGCACTCTCCGGAGAGGTTGCCTTCTGGCTTTACGACACCTACGGTTTTCCCCTCGATCTCACCGAAGATATTCTCCGTGCGGAGGGGATCTCGGTGGACCAAGGAGGTTTTGAGCGATTGATGGAGGAGCAGAGGAGCCGCGGCCGGGAGGGTCGCCCAACGCAGTATATTTACCCGACATCGATTCCTAGCCCGGAGGCGTTCGGGGCTTCGACTACCATAAGAGAGACACGGTTTATCGGTTACGATCGGCTGGATGCCGAATCCGTAGTCGTCGCCATTTTCGCGCAGGGGCAAGGAACGGCAGAGATCGGCGAAGGAATGGATCTCGACCTCATTACCGAAGCGACTCCCTTCTATGGTGAATCCGGAGGACAGGTTGGCGACCGGGGCTTTATTGAGACTGCGCGTGGCGATCAAATGGAGGTGTGGGATACGCAGCATCCGACACCGCAGCTCACGGTCCATCGGGGACGGGTCAAAAGAGGAAGGATGCAGGTCGGGGATAAAGTCCATCTCAGGGTCGATCCTAAATTCCGTGAGAGGACCAGGCTTAACCATTCGGCGACGCACATCCTCCATTCGGTTCTGCGTGAGGAACTGGGAAGCCACGTGCGCCAGGCAGGGTCGCTCGTGGCCCCGGACAGATTGCGTTTCGACTTTAACCACACGGGAGCGATCCCGCCGGAGAAGCTGGCAGCGATCGAGGAAAGGGTCAACGAAAGGGTCCGTCTGGACGCGGAAGTGAAGATTGAAGAGGCGAGTTTTGACGAGGCTATCCGCAGAGGGGCTCTCGCCTTCTTCGGCGAGAAGTACGGAGATCGAGTGCGTGTCGTCAAGATCGGCGACTTCTCGACGGAGCTCTGCGGCGGCACCCACGTCCATCGCTCAGGTGAGATCGGAATCGTCAAGCTCCAGAGCGAGGGAGGGATAGCCGCCGGGGTGAGACGCGTCGAGGCGGTGACCGGAGTGGGGGCCTTAGATCTGGTTCACAGATACGAGCAGAGGCTAAGAGAGATCGGCGAGTTGGTTCGGGCGAGCCCGGATGAAGCGGTAGAGAAGGTAAAGAGGCTCTTGCAACAGCAGAAGGAGTTGGAGAAAGAAATTGCGCGACTGCGCGGTCAGTTTGGCAGGGACCGGATACCGGAACTCTTGGCAGAGAAAAAAGACATTAACGGGACGAGCGTCCTCGTCGCCCGGGTGGACGGAGTCGATGCCAGACAATTGAGGGAGATGGCGGATCAGCTCAAGGAGAAAATGGGATCCGGATTTATCTTTTTGGCAAGCCCGGGCCAGAATAACGTTACGTTGGTTTCTAGCGTCAGCCCCGATTTGACTAAACGCTACCATGCCGGCGATATTGTAAAAGAGGTCGCGCCGATCGTGGGCGGTGGTGGCGGCGGGCGTCCTGATTTTGCCCAGGCTGGAGGCAAAGACCCCTCCAAGACGGATGAGGCCCTGAAAAGAGTATGGCAGATCATCAACAGACCCACCATTCCATGATGAAAGTTCACACGACAAGGCTGACCGAGAAAACCCGGGGATACTGCGACATCATCGACATCACCGCCAAGGTACAGGACCAGCTCCAAAAGGGTAAAATCCAGAAGGGGCTGGTAACCCTATTTGTCTCGGGCTCCACTGCAGGGTTGACCACCGTCGAGTATGAGCCGGGCTTGATCCAAGACCTCAAAGAACTGCTGGAGAAGCTTGTCCCCTTCAACAGAAAGTATCATCACGATGACCGCTGGGGAGATGATAACGGCTTCTCCCATTTGCGGGCCGCGCTCTTTGGTCCGTCGCTTCAGGTCCCGATCGAGAGCGGCCGGCTGCTCCTCGGCACCTGGCAGCAAATCGTCCTGCTAGATTTCGATAATCGCCCGCGCACGCGAGAGATCGTGATCCAGATCACGGGGGAGACCGAGTGAGAGAGGAGAGGGACAAGAGCACAGCGCGGGGGGGCGCTAGTGGAGGGATGCGCTTGGAATTCAATGACCCGCGCCTGTTCCGCGATCTGCTGGGAAACCACGATGAGCATCTAAAGATTATCCAGCGCAGTCTAGGAGTGAGAATTCATGTCCGAGGCTCGGCCATGGAGATTGAGGGGGATGCGGTGGAGGTGGAACTCTCGGCCAAGGTCATCAAGCAACTCTATGGGCTGTTGGAGAAGGGCTATCCAGTCTACAGCAGCGATGTCGATTATGCGATCCGCATCCTAAGCGGCGATGGCAGGGCGAATTTGCGAGACATCTTTCTCGATACGATCTACATCTCTTCTCACAAGCGCATCATCACTCCGAAAAGCGTGGTGCAAAAGGCCTATATCGAGGCGATCCGTCGCCACGACATCGTCTTCGGCATCGGACCCGCCGGGACCGGAAAGACCTACCTCGCCATGGCGATGGCTGTGGCGGAGCTAATGAAGAACAACTATGTGCGCATCATCCTCACCCGCCCCGCGGTAGAAGCTGGAGAAAAGCTGGGTTTCTTACCCGGCGATCTGGCAGAGAAGGTGAACCCTTATCTGAGACCCCTCTACGACGCTCTCCACGATATGGTGGACTTCGATAAGGCGCGCAAGCTGGTTGAGCGCGGCACCATCGAGGTCGCTCCTCTCGCCTTCATGCGCGGCCGGACCTTGAACGACTCCTTTGTCATTCTCGATGAGGCCCAGAACACGACTCCCGAGCAGATGAAGATGTTCCTCACGCGTCTGGGCTATGGCTCCAAAGCGGTCATCACCGGAGATGTCACCCAAATCGACCTGCCTGCAGGAAAGCCTTCAGGATTAAAAGAGGCATGGCGTATTTTGAAGGGGGTCGAAGGGATCAGGTTTATTACCTTTACCGAAAGAGATGTGGCGCGCCACCGCCTGGTCCAGGATATCATCACCGCCTATGAGCGCGATGGGGCTCAAACGAGAGCGGATGACAGGAACGATTCCGACAAGCCCGCAACTTAAGTATTTTCAAACGCACCGGAAAGTTATAGGAGTCGACTGAGAAAAATAGGTCGGAGTAAGACCATGCTCTACGACTCGGAGAGGGGTAATTTCACCATAGCGTTGACTGGGGACAGCATGCTGACCCGGAGGCTTTCCGTCTTCGGTGAAGAGCGTTATCGGACCCTTGTCAATATCCTCAGGGAAGCAGATGCCGCCTTTACCAACTTAGAGACTACCGTTCATACACGGGATGAGGGTTGTCCCGGGATCACTCAGGGGACCTTCATGACCACAGATCCATCGTTGCTTGAGGAGTTGAAGTGGATTGGGATCAAGATGGTTTCGTGCGCTAATAACCATGCGTTTGATTACGGAGAGGGTGGGATTCTCGCAACCATCAAGCATCTGGACGAGGCGGGTCTGGTCCACGCCGGGACCGGGAGGAACCTGGCCGAGGCCAGGGCGCCAGGTTACCTTGACACTCCCCACGGTCGGGTAGCTTTGATCGCGGCGACCGCTGCGTTCAGGCCATGGAACAGGGCAGGAGAG
>Ga0137796_10000675_pt1 | contig 20588 bp, 13 predicted proteins | sample OV2TP3_FD_97704 | JGI IMG/M metagenome (GOLD analysis project Ga0137796, IMG submission 97704) | reverse complement strand
GCACGCAGTGTTCGGCATTGAGGAGACGCGGGAGATCGTCCTGCGTGCCTCGCGTCGGCCCGTTAGCGGAGAGCGGCAGGTGTTTGTGATCGGGGCTGTGACAGTGACGCGCGAAGCGCAGAACGCGCTCCTCAAACTCTTTGAAGAGCCGGGAGTGGCGACACATTTTTTTCTCGTTGTCCCATTTGTCGCGGCGCTCTTGCCGACGCTTCGCTCCCGCGCCGCACTGCTTGATGCACTCGAGTTTGGCGCGGCTGCTTCGGCTGTTCGAGCAGGCGGACTTTCGCCCGAGATGTTTCTTGAGTCCTCGCCCGGGCGGCGTCTCGAGATGCTCAAACCGTTGATTGCCGCAAAGGACGCAGCAGCCGCTGCGGGGTTTTTAGACAGTCTCGAGCGCGCGCTTCGCGCGCGCTCCGGCACAATCATCGCGCCCGAAGACGTATTCTTCTTTGAAACCCTCGCGCGCTGCCGCAGCTACCTCCGCGACCGCTCGCCGTCGGTGAAAATGATTCTTGAGTACATCGCGGCCGTGTTGCCGCGCGCGGAGTAGGCGCATGGCCCACGATAGATGCCAGACGGCGCGGGCTTTTGTTTATCGAGCATGGTAAGCGCGGGCTGTGGATAACGTGCTCTTGTGTGTCTGTTCCAGCGCGTTTTATACTATACGCATGGAACAAGTATCGTCGAAAAATTTTTTGGCGCTTATTGGCATTGGGGTTGGCGCATTAGTCCTTGGTGTCGTCGGCGGGTATTTCTCCGGCGTCGAGCAGGGAAAGCAGCGCGTGCTTGCGGAGCAAGCGGCGGAGCGTGAGAAGGCCGCAGCAGCGGCTGAAGCGGCGCTCGTCGAGGCGGCAAACCCCTTTGCAGCCGAGAATCAGACCGCGGTCAATCCCTTTGCGGGCGCGTACCAGAATCCTTTTGAGGGCGCGACGGTGAATCCGTTTGCGCAGTAGTGTTGAACATGACGAAATATATGTTGCATGCTTTGCGTGCGGGAGTATTTCCCTTCCTCCTCTTTTTTGCGTTGTCCGTTGCCGCGCAAAATCCATTTGATGCGCTTCAGTTTCCGATTGCCGAGCTTGGCGATTGCGCCTCGATTGAGGAGTGCAAGCTCTATTGTGACGAATCGGAGAACGCACGTGCCTGTAGCGAATGGGCACGGGCGAATGGTTTTGCCTCGACTGGTCGCGACGGTGATCGGGAGGATGCTCGCGACGAGCGCGATCGCGGTGAAGAACCCGATTCCGAATTCATCGATCGTGTGCAGGAAACGCTTGCGAGAGTCTCAGGCCCCGGCGGTTGCAGCACATCCGAGGAGTGCGACGCCTACTGTTCGCAGGGTGAGCATAATGGCGAGTGCTTTGCGTTTGCGCGTGAGCACAACTTACTGCCACCGGAGGAACTGGAGCGTATTGACGAGGAGCGTCGAGCGCAGAAAGGCCCCGGCGGCTGCCGCTCGGAGTCGGAGTGCCGCGCGTATTGTAGAGCACCTGAGCACACGAGGGAATGTGTCGCGTTCGGGCTTGAAAGGGGACACTTGAGCGAGGCGGAGGCGGAGCGTATCCTCGCCCAGATTGAGCGTGCCAGAAACATCGGAGCAGAGACGGAGCGGCGTGCCAGCGAGATCGGAGAGCGTATCCGCGGCGAGACCCTGCGGTTTGATGAGAAGCGTGGGCGTGGTCCGCGCGGTCCCCGGATCGAGGTGCATGAGCCGAAGATTGATGAGGAGAAAGCGCGGCAGATTCTTGAGACCGAGGGCGGCCCCGGCGGTTGCAGTACTTTCGACGAGTGCGAACAATTTTGCAACGCGCCAGAAAACGGCGAGACGTGCATGCAGTTTGCGCTTGAACATGATCTCATCGCGGGCGATGAGGCCGTGCGGCTGCGGCGGCTCATGGATTCGACGGGCCCCGGCGGATGCCGTGGGAGGGCCTGCGAGCAGTATTGCGAGCTGCCCGGCCACGAGCTTGAGTGCATTGAGCATGCGGAGGAACTCGGGCTCATTGACGCTACGGAGGCGCGGCGCGTGCGTGATTTTATGAGCCGCGCTGAAGAACGCGGTCTCGGCTGCCGCGGCAGAGAGTGTGAGCGCTATTGTGAAGACCCAGCCCATCGCGACCAGTGCTTCGAGGCGTTTGCCGATCTCTTGCCAGAGGAAGAACGGCAGCATATTGAAAAATTCAAAGCGATTGAAGCGCGCGTCGAGTCAGGGGGCGGCCCCGGCGGCTGCAAGGAGGAGGATGAGTGCCGCCAGTATTGCTCCAACTCCGCACATTTTGACGAGTGCGCCGCGTTCGCTGTTGAGGCAGGGCTTTTTTCTCCCGAGGATGCGGAAAAGATGCTGAAGCAATTTATTAATGTCGAGAATTTTCGAGGCGGAGGGCCGGACGGCTTTAGGCCGCCGCCCGGGTTTGAGGGCTTCGGCGAGCTCGGAGAGCCGCCGTCATTTGAGCATTTTGAAGACTTCGAACTACCGGAGGGTGTCCCGCCCGAGGCACGAGAGCAATTCAGAGCGCAGTTCGAGCAAGGGTTCCAAGGTGAATATCGGAAGCGGTTTGAAGAGGAGTTTCGCTCACGCGCCGGACGCTTTGGGGAGTTTCGGCAGCAGTTTGGTGGGAAAGGCGGTGAGCACGGGCAGTTTCCGGGTGGGTTTAGGGCACCGCAGGGCGGGTTTCCCAGCATTCCATCACAGGAGGGTTTCGCGAGACCGACACAGAGCAGCGGAACCTTCGGTGGTATCTCGCACATCAGTCTGAAGTCAAACGACTCCGGCCTCTTTACGCTCCGCATCGAGGACTTGGACGGCATCGCAAGTTTTTCGCTCAATCCCGCAGACGGTTCGCGCTACGGCGGGGACGTGCCGAACTGCCCGCGGCGGCATGAATCAACCACCGTGCGCCTCAGCGGCTCGTTCCCGTACACGCTCACCTACACCGACTGTGCGGGAAAAACCGTTGAGCGAACACTTACGCAAAACGAGGCCTACGGGGTGCCAACCGCGCCGCCCACGGGCTCTGTTCCAGGGGCAGGCAGTGTGCCAGTCCCGCCTCCTGGCGGGGGAGTAACCCCTCCGGGGTTTGACCCGAGCTCGCTCGGCCTTCCCGAAGGCTTTCAGTTCGACGGGAGCAACATCCCGCCCGAGTTCCTCACGGACGAGCTGCGCAGGCAAATCGAGGAAATTTCTCGCCGCGAGATCGAGAGCCAGTACCACGAGCAGTACCAACAACAATCTGATCAACAATATCAGCAACAGTACAACCAACAGTACCAACAACAATACGACCAACAGTATCAGCAACAACAAAATTTTACACCGCCTGAATATCAGTATTCCGTACCCGCGGGGACGGAGCAGCACATAGACTCCACAGCTCCGACCGGCTTTTTCCTCTCCCGCATGATCGCCAATGCCGCGCGGGCATTTCTGGAGCTGTTGGGAAGGTAAAGTAGAGTGGAGTGGAGGGGTAAATTGCGGCTGGGGCCTCAAGAGGGTTGGCCACTCTCGTGTGGTCCGTCATCGGAGAGATCTCCCCGGGTAAGAACAACCCGGCTCCGCTCTATGCCTGCCGTATTTACCCTGCACACCTGTCGCGATAGCTTGGGGCTTTGTCTTGTGTGGCAGACTCGCCCGATGTTGCCCGGGCCTCAGGTCATGCGGTTCGTGTTCCTCAGGTTGGAGTTTTGCTCTGGGACAACCTTGCAGATTCCACCTCGCGGTGGACACCCTTGCCTTCGGCTAGCGGTTGGGGCTATCACCCTCCGCAGTGGACTTGGCTTTACGGCCTCACCACCAAGTCGTTGCCCATGCCGGGCGCACCAACACAAAGACCCGCGCATTTTAATGCGCGGGTCTTTCCCGTTTTTTGTTCCCTCTTTTGTTCCGTCCACGGTTGGAAGTTAGATTTTTGGTCTAACTCCACTGGCTGGGTTAGCTGCCAGCCACAGCGTCTTGCCGAGGAGTGGAAAAAACTTCCACCCTCGGACCGACCTAATCAGCTTCTCCTTCAAAAGGAGAAAGCACGATTGAGGAAAAATTCCACCAACAGCTTCCGCTACCGGTGCCTTGTTACGACTTCGCTCCTGTCACCGAGCTTACCGTAGCCCAGCCCTTTGCGCACGCTCGCAAAGGGCGCACGGATTCTTGCGGAACAAACGCGGATTTTCGCAGATACGTACGACGACGTATCCGCTTTATCCGCGTCCGCCAACAGGCGGTATCCGCGATGATCCGCGCCCTTTGCTCGCAAGCAAAGAGCTGGGTTTCGGGTATTCCCGGCTCCCTTAGCGTGACGGGCGGATTGCGATAATAGACAACGATGCCTATTTCGCGTTCCCACGTAGCGTGCAGATTTCCCGCACTACGCGAGCCCGACGGTTCTTTGATTCATTCTTGCTTTTAGTTCTCGCACCCGTTGTACAGAAGACTCCTGTCTCTCCTGCAGTTTAATGTGAAAGTGCAGTTGCACAACCGCACCCGCACGGTACAACGGTGACTCGCGTACAAGAACATAAAAGCATCCTTCGCCATCGGTAAGTCCTGCGACATACCATGGCGAAACCGTCGGTTTTGTCCTTCCCCAACTATCTTTTTCTTCAAAATTTTCTTCTGAAATAAAAAAAGATGGTTGAGTACTATGACGCAGCTGACTTCTCATGGTAGTTTCCGTGCAGAAATTGTACCATGAGATCTCCCCGGGTCACATACATCTCTCTTCCACGCATCCCCCAGAAGGTTCTGTCGTTGTGCCTTCCCCATGACCCACCGCATATGATCTGCATAGGTCGACACGCCTTCCCCGCCTCGCGGGTACTAAGGGGCTGCGCTTTGCCGCATCGGATCCTTCAGACTACCCCTCGCGGGAATATAGTCCTACCCTTCGGCTACGCTCTAAAACGGGTGGTAGAGGAGAGGATTTCAACCTCTTAGATATGTATGCTGCCGGGCGCCTTTAGAATTGAGTACAAGACCAGAGAACGTATTCACCGCAGTATAGCTGACCTGCGATTACTAGCGATTCCGGCTTCATGAGGTCGAGTTGCAGACCTCAATCCGAACTGGGGCCGGCTTTATAAGGATTGGCTCAGGGTTACCCCGTCGCGACCCGTTGTACCGGCCATTGTATCACGTGTGTAGCCCAGGGCGTCAGAGGGCCATGCTGATTTGGCGTCATCCCCGCCTTCCTCCCCGCCCTTTGCGCACGCTCGCAAAGGGCGCACGGATTCTTGCGGAACAAACGCGGATTTTCGCAGATACGTACGACGACGTATCCGCCTGATCCGCGTCCGCCAACAGGCGGTATCCGCGATGATCCGCGCCTTTGCTCGCGAGCAAAGGGCGGGGCAGTCTCGCCTGACACTTGTAACAGGCGACGGGGGTTGCGTTCGTTACCCCACTAAAGGGAACAACTTAAGCCACGAACTGACGACAACCATGCAGCACCTGTGGAGCTGCCTCTTGTGAAGGCCCCACCCCTTTCGGGATGAGTTCAGCTCCGCTTCAAGCCCTGGTGAGGTTCTTCGTTTACCATCGAATTGAACCACATGATCCACCGCTTGTGCTGGTCCCCGTCTATTCCTTTGAGTTTTAGCCTTGCGGCCGTAGTTCCCAGGCGGTCCGCTTAACGCGTTAGCTTCGCCTCCCAGAGGGTCGATACTCCGAAAAGCTAGCGGACAAAGTTTAGGGCGTGGACTACTGGGGTTGAATTTGTTACTTATTGTTCACACGAACAACAGATGAGGACATTTCTGCCTCATTCTCCATGTCGCCACGGAGTCCGGACTATATCTTCACCGTACAAAATGTAGGAAAGCGAGTGGATAAAAAGCCACCCGCTTTCCAAAATCTATACGGGCTTAGCGTGTAGTCTCTGAGGGAACCTTTATGAAATTTGGTAGTGGATGATCGGAACAACTTTTAAGTCATGCGTTATGCAGTACTTTCGCAAAGCGGCGATTTTCTCATCGGCTACTTCTACTGTAATGGAACTCTGCTGACGCGTATCTACATCATCAGAAAACAACTTTGCGATACTGCTTGCGTGATGACTAATGCTTACCACCTTCTCAGAATACACAACATATTTCATACCTTATCTCCCCATTTTTCATAGGTCTTCCCTGCTGATTTGCCGCACTGGTCACGTTGTTACCCAATGCGGGATTTGTACCACAATCCTTGAATTGTAATACAAACCCCGCACTTGGTAGCGCCAGATACACCGGCTCTTCCAGCATATAGCTAAGTTTGCAATCGCGGATTACTCCGCAAAAGAGACACCTTTTGTCCTTTTTCATAAGAGCGGGACAGGGATTATCTAATCCCATTCGCTACCCACGCTTTCGTGTTTCAGCGTCAGGGGCGCACCAGTGTGCTGCCTTCGCTTTTGGTGTTCCCCACGATATCAACGGATTTCACCCCTACACCGTGAGTTCCGCACACCTCTCGCGCCCTCAAGCCGCGCCGTATCCTGCGCAGTTCCACGGTTGAGCCGTGGGATTTAACAACAGGACTAACGCGGCCGCCTACACACCCTTTACGCCCAGTGATTCCGGATAACGCTTGGGGCTCACGTATTACCGCTTCTGCTGGCACGTGATTAGAAGCCCCTTATTCATGAGGTACCGTCAATCCGCCGCACCTCGCTACACTCGGTCGCTCCGTGGGTATCGATTCTACTATGCTAATTCATTCGAATGCCGCGAATACGAATTTGCGAACAAACAATTTGCATATTCGCAATATTCGCATCTATTCGCGGATTAGCATCGATACGCGGTATATCAAGCGCAGTGTGGTGCGGCGAACTTCTTCCCTCATAAAAGGTGTTTACGCACCGAAGTGCTTCATCCACCACGCGGCGTCGCTCGATCAGGGTTTCCCCCATTGTCGAATATTCTCGGCTGCTGCCACCCGTAGGTGTATGACCCGTGTCGCAGTGTCATCGGCGGGGATCGGGCTCTCACCCCCCCTAGCCGTCAGAGCCTTGGTAGGCCGTTACCCTACCAACTAGCTGATAGCCCGCAGGCCGCTCGCTCACCGGAATCCAAAAAAGGAATCCTTTACTGGTAACCGATTATAAATTGCAGCTTCAAGTATAGCTTGTCGCTTTAACTCAAAAGTCAAAGCGCAAAACTCAAAACCACAACGTAAAACTCAAAACTTTTTATTTTTGCACTGCAGTTTTGACCTTTAACTTTTGAGCTTTAAATTGGTTTGCAACCTATAATCGGCTACCAGGCCATCAGGAATTAGCTCGAGTTTCCCCGAGTTATGCCTGTGTGGGCGGTACGTTCCTGCGTATTACTGCCTCGTTCGCCACTAGCTAGCTTATAGCTGTTAGCTTTTAGCTGTTAGGGGCCGCTACGTCGCGCGCTTCGCGCGCGACGCCCGTCGCCCTCTAAAAGCTATCAGCTAAAAGCTATAAGCTAACCCGTATGACTTGCATGCCTTATCCACGCCGCCAGCGTTCATCCTGAGCCAGGATCAAACTCTAATTATAGAAGTTGGAGATACTCCAACTTCTCTATTGTGGACGGAACAAAAGAAGGAACAACTTCTTTCGTTCGCTATTTTTCGTTCGTTATTTTTAAGGAATAGACGTTTTTACTTGTCTTGTGTGTATTGCGTATTCAATTGTCAAAGAACCCTCGCGCGCATGCTCTGAAGCACGCGCCTAGCTACTATAGCCGAAGCCCCGCGCGCGGTCAAGCCCCAGTAATACAAAATGAGCCTGAAATGAGATACGGATTGGAACAGCACATGAGCCTCATACGAGGCCCGTCTGCGCACGGAATGTGAGTCGTCATATACTGGCGACCGATGATTACAATCACGAACCGCGAGAGCCAAGCTGCGACGGTATATTAGACTTCTTTCGAAACCGAACTGCCACGACGCGCTGATAAACGAAAAAATTCTACTTTTTCCTTGTCGTTTTTAACTTTTCATTTTTCCTTTTTAATTTTCTACCCTGCCACCATACCACGCCGATATTCACTCTGCCACCAACTCCTGCCCGTTCTGGAACTGCGGCTCGGTCGAAAAGCGGGTGCTCGCCGCCGAAGCGCGCGCCTCAACGGGAACCTCCGCAAAGCTGTCGCGGCCGGTGAACTCCGCGCCGTTCACCAAGGTCGGCGAGCTCCCAATCTGATTTGCGCTTGGCACAAACGCCACCTGGAAAAACACCTCGCGCGGTACGCTGCGGATGCCGGTGCCGGGTGACAAATCCCCGGTCCTCCAGGCGATTTCACCTCCGACCGGCGAGAACACGATGTCGGCGTCCGCGGGATACACCCGATCAAGCCAGCGGACATAGGGCGGCAGCGTGGCACGCACCTCGCCATCAACGATCTTATTGGTCGTGTTCGTCACGCTCCATGCTATGGTGTAGGTCGTCTCGCGATCTGCGCGCGGGGCAATCGGGCCGCTGTTCGTGAGCGGGCCGGTAAAGTGGAGCGTGCGCGAGGAGAGCCGCGGTTCACTGGTGAGGCGGATTATGCGGTGAATCTCACCGACGAGAAGCTCGGCGTCGCCGCCGCGGCCGCTCCGGCGACCGCTCACCAAAGTGCGAAACTCCATCTCGGGATCTCTGATATTCTGCGCGCTCATGGCCTCGCGGCTCACCGGCCGGAAACTAAAGCTCGTTCGGCCGCTCTCCCCCGCTTCGATCACCGCAAGGGCGGGAAACGACTGGCGGTTCCACGTCAGAGTATCAGAGACCGATTGGTAGAAGCCGTCGTGCGCCAAGACCGAACGCTTGTCGAGGATCGCGCCGAGGAGCGTCGCCTGTATCTCAACGTCCGTAATGGAAACGGGCAGATTGTTCACCCACGAGAGGTCAACGCGCAGCGTCTCGTCCGCCCGCGCCGCATAGACTTCTCCCGACCGTCCCCCAACCGCGACCGCAAAACCCAAAAACGGCTTCCGGACGACGATCGTGCGCGCAGCTGAGACGAGCGGCGTTGCGATGTCCGTGCCGCTCCGCGACCCGCGTACCCCCACCACGAAGCGAAAAATGTGCTCGGTGTCGTCCTCGCCGTCGAGTGTGCCCCGGACGCGGATGCGACGCTTGCCCTCAGGCGCGAGGTCCCCGAGCCGCCAGAGTAGCATGTCGAGCGCGGGCTCCGGCTCCGCCGAGGCAAACGCAAAGCCGAATGGGTATTCAGCGACGAGCGCCAGGTCCTCGAGCACGCTCGCGGCATTCGACGCAACGTCAAGCGTGAACACGACCTCCTCCCCCGCCTGCATTTCCTCGATGGAGGAGAGCGTGAGCAGCACGGGAGAGACGCCGATCCGCACGTTGTAGAGCTTTTCTTTTGCGAAAATCGCGTTTGATCCCGCGACGCGATACTCAAGCGTTACGTGAATTGCATGTACGCTCCCCGGGTCGCCGAAGTGGACAGAGCGCACGAGCTCCTGGAGGCTCTCGCCGCTCCGGAGCACCCCGAGCGCTTTGCGGAACCTCACAAGCGGCGTCTTGCCGTCGGAGGCCTGCCGCACGCCCTCCGGATACTCGATAAGAAGCTCCGCTGATTCAAGCGAGGTGGGATTGTGATTCGTCATCGTCACCTGGAGTGAAAGCTCTTCCCCTGCGTCAATCGAAACCGGGCCCGTGATCGTCATCTCGACGTTGCCGGATGAGATGCTCCGCCCGCCATCGCGGAATCGGTAGACGGCAAAACCGGACGCGAGGAGAAAGAACAGCACCGAGAGGAGAAAGAATATTTTAGCGCCGCGGCCGGCGCGGCGCCGTACGGCACCTTTCTTGGAGAGCGCCTGGTCCTCTTCCCACTGTGCCCGTATGTCGCGCGACGGCGTAGGGCGCATGCGGCGTCTTCCGTGCACGAACCGCGCCCCGCGCCGGTAGAGCGCGCGGCCGAGATTCTCGATCATCCTTGGTCCTTCCTCTGCCATGTGTTTCTAGTATACCGAATCCAGGGCAGTTTGCGAACGAAAAATTCTATCACTTTCCCCCATTTCATTCTGTGACCCAATTTCTGTCACGTTCCTGGTCTCGCTCAAAAATCAAAAATTTCGCCACGAAAGGAGTTTCCAAAGAAGTCTATGGCGAATTGCGCTCGATGCTACAAGCATGCTATAAAAACGTCAGATATGCGCTCTAGTGAAATCGAGGAAACATCTGAAGGGGGGTCCCCATGCTCAAGAACGTAGATCACGTGACGTATGCCGTCCTGCCGGAGCGTATGCGTTTCTGGTCATGGTATCACATTGCAGTAGAAGGGGGGCGACTCGTAACCAAGTTCGACGATGTAACTCCTGACGCGCCGAGCAGTATGATGCTCTACTGCGTCGACTATGGCGAATTCGGGATCGCGCTTGTCTCAGGCATTGATCGGGAGGAGCGCTCGCAGGTGAGCGTCTTCGTTGATCGGCATGGAGACCATGCCGTCCAACATGTGGCGTACGGTGTCGAAAACCTGGACGACTTCGTCGATCGGCTCTGCTCGCTCGGTGGACGGTTGCGCGGTGAGATGCTCACCCGTCATGACGGTTTCGGCATGGTGAAGCAAGTTTTTGGGAAAGGATACGCGCCGTCCGGGGATCCGGCGGCAGACTCGTTCCCGGAGTATGTCGAGCGTCCCTCTCGTTCGCAGCGTGGGCGCGCTCGCAGGGAGTCAACCATTACATTTTCAAAAACCGCCGGACGTGGGTTTTACGAACAACTTGAACGCGCTCGCGCTGCGGCTGACGCCGAGCCGCTCATCAATGAGTTCTCGATGCCGTCCGATTGGACGGTGCCAGAGCCGCAAACAAAAACGCCGTGAGCTAGGCGAGTAGCGCCTACGGCACGAGCGCCTCGCCCGAGAGCGAGGCGTTCTCTGTAGGCTTCTCGCTCTGCCGCGGAAGTATCTACACCACGACCTCCTCCCCCTTGTATTTCCTGAGCGAGGGGAGTGCGCGGGCTATAAAAAGCGTCGCAGCAAGCGTCCCTATGCCCCCCGCGACGACCGAGAGCGGCGCCGATGTCGCCGCCGCGAGAAACCCGGCCTCGGCGTCGCCGAGCTTCGGCCCGCCCGCCGCAAACAAAAGGTTGACGCCAACCATCCGGCCGCGCAGGCGGGTTGGTGTAAGGCTGTGCCGGATCGTGTTCCGCAGGATGACGCTCACCATGTCGCCTGCCCCGGCGATGGCGAGCAACACCAGCGAGAGGCAAAAGGAGCGCGAGAGCCCAAACCCGATCGTTGCAAGACCGTATACGAAAACTGCTCCGAGTATGATCCGCCCATGATGTCGCACCCGCTTCAAGCTGGACAGCGCAAGGCCCGCGAGAATCGCGCCTCCCGATGTCGCGGCATAGAGAATGCCGAGGCCTTGGGCGTCCACGTGTAATATGTCGAGCGCAAAAATAGGCAGGAGCGATGTCGCGGACCCGAAAAAAGTGGCAAAGAAGTCGAGCAGGGTTGTCGAAAAAATGATCTTCGAATTTTTAACAAATCGCACTCCTTCCACAAACGAGTGCACGCTGAATGACGCTCGTGTGTGAGCATGGTGCGGGCGAATGATGAGCGGAATAATGGTGAGCACCGTTACGAGAAGTGCGACACTATTAAAAAAATAAATACTTTTCACCCCGTAGAGCGCGATGAGGAAACCGGCAATCGCAGGGCCGACGATGACCGCTGCCTGCCGCGCGAGCGTGTTTAAGCTCACCGCGTTGAGAAGGTGCGTCTTGGGGATCAAATCGGGAATGATGGATTGCCGCACCGGCCCGAAGAAAGCCATCGCGGCAAAATTGCACGCGACGAGCGCGAAGAGAAGCAGAGGTGAAGTCGCGTGGAACAACGTGGCGAGAGCAAGGCCGAGCGCGACAAGGGCAAGCCAGACTTGCGTGGCTACCAGTAATTTTTTCCTGTTCAGAGTGTCTGCCGCGATCCCGCCAACGCTTGAGAGAAAAAGAATCGGCAGAAAACTCACGATGCCGATAAGCCCGAGCATCACGGCGGAACGGGTCATTTCGTACATCTGCCAGCTGATCGCGATCGCCTGCATCTGCGAGCCCATCTGGGAGATAAAAAAGCCAGCGAGAAAGAGCCGGTATTCCCTGATGGCGAGTGAGGAAAATGGAGAAAGCTTTTTCATGTTTTCGTTTTTGCACATTGAACGAAATTCGAAGCACATCCGAAGTCCCCCATTGTTCAAAAACTCCAAGCTCCAAAAATCAAGTTCCAAGCAAATCTCAATACACAAAATTCCAAATTCCAAACACGGACTGCGGCGTGTTTGGAATTTGAGATTTGAATCATTGGAATTTGTTTGCCTGCCCTGCTGTCTGCGGCAGTAGACGGCCTAGGGGAAATTGGTTACTTGGAAATTGGAGCTTCGTCGTGGTGTGACGTCGGATGTCGACGTCGGCAATTTCGTTATTCAAAGTTTTGTAACGAAACAAAACAATATCCCACGCTCACCGCGTGGGTATTTCTCATACCGGTAACCCCGAGGCCCATGCACGTGTGTGTGCTCGCGCGTGAAGTCAAAACTAAGTGTGCACCCTGTAGGGCTCGAACCTACGACCTCTCGCGTGTGAAGCGAACGCTCTAGCCAACTGAGCTAAGGGTGCGTATCAGGTGGACGATGGAGGGCTCGAACCTCCGACCTTCCAGCCATTTCTTTGCAGTGGGCACACCAGGGATCAAACCTGGGACCTCCCGCGTGTAAAGCGGGCGCTCTGTCAACTGAGCTATGTGCCCGTCTGAAAGGGCTGGACGCTCTACAGCCAGCTGAGCTGATCGTCCGGCAAAAACGGAAAATCAGGAAGTTTGGTAAACTCACCGGGCATCGATTCCGGGACTCGGTCCAGCTCCTTTGTGGAGACGGCGGGATTCGAACCCGCGACCCCTGCAATGCGAATGCAGTGCTCTACCAACTGAGCTACGTCCCCACAAAGGGGCTGGACGACCGCATACTACCACTTTACCAGCAATTCCCCACAGTGCAAAATAGCCTTGTATAGAGGCATGTTAAAATTTGGCTTTCGTAAACTATTTTTAAGGACATGGCTTCTTCACGCCAAAACCGCCCCCTTTCGAGGGCGGCTATGTTCTACACGTTTAACTAACACGGCAAAACACCACTCCTAGAACAACTGTGCGTTCAGCCTGCGGTAGTCAACACGTACTTCGATACCTTCATACTGCATTTTTCCTCCAAGCTCAAGACCAGCTTGAAAGTCTTCGCGTAGTCTCCCTGGTGTTTCCGAAGCGAACGTCACAAAGAAAAGATAAATCGCCTTATCCCGAGGGACCTCCAAGTCGAGGCCCGTGGGAACATCAGGCGCCCAACCAATGCCACTACTTTGAAGGAAATCCGAAATCGGTTTACACCTGACGTGTTCGTCCTGAAATTTTTCAAAAAGAACCTGCACGTCGTCGAATGTTACGTCCATGCTACGTTCCCTCCCTTGGCAGACTTGCGGAGCTTCACACCGCGACCAGAACTGAATGGCTGCTCTAAAGGTACCACAAAGGAGACGGTGCCGCAAAAATCGCACATCACTCGTAATCGTCAACATCTTCCGCCGTAACCTACTCACTCCTTTTATTTTTTGTGCATTGCGAGATGTGTTTAGAAAAGTGAAAGTGAAAAACAGGGGAGATGAATTGCAAATAACTTACGATCGTAAATTATTCACAATTGCGCTAAAGACAGACATGCATCATTCCCATCCAACCCCCTAGTACCCCATCAACTCGCTAGTGACGGGTTACTGCTTCCGCTAAAAGCCTTTGTATTGCGGCGATAGGTAAAGAGCAATGCTCGTCATTAGCAACTTGACTGGGTACTAGCCTGTCTCGCCTGCCCAATCAATCGTACCCGTACTCTGAAATCTGCGTTCAGAAATCTGAAATCTGTTTACATCACCCTCCCCCGCTCCCCGTCCCCCGATACCGTCAGCGTTCGCATACAAACCGCGCTCGCGGACTTTGTCTTGCTCAACGAGCGCGATCACGCGCTCGACGAGCGCTTGTGGATCAGAATCAAAAACTATTTTCGGATTCGGGCGATGACCTTTCTCGATGATCGTGCGCACAACCTCATCGGTCTCCCACTCTCCTTCGAGCACGCCGATCGGCTTGCCGTCCTCAAAAGCGATGGTGAACTCGTTAATGGTACCGACGCGGCCGCAGCCGATGAGGACCGCGTCCGAGGCGCGGGTGAGGAGGAGGTTGCGGCCAGAATACCCAAAGCCGGTGTAGATGATAAGGTCGAGGTAATCGAGCGGCAGTTTGTACACCCTTGCGTGCTCCGCCTCGCTTGAGGCCGGCGAGAGTCCAACCGAGACGCCGCCCTCCTCCTTGTGCCCCATTGCGGTCCAGAGCGGAAAGCCGGTCGTCGCGCCGGTGACCAAAATCGCATCGCGGCGCGCGATCTCGCGGCCGAGCTGTTTTGCGCGATTATACGCCTGGAGTCCACAGTGCCCGGTCTCCGCGGCGCCGGAGACGCAGAGTTTAACCCGAAGATGCGGGTGCTTGATGTGGTGGTGGGCGAGTGGCATATACTCCAATAAATTTACAGAAGCATTTTGAATTTTTTTGATATTGGGATTTCTATACGAGTGCATATTTTTTCCCTTCCTCCGGCACGATCGCATTCACACCGAGGTAGTCGCGCAATCGCTGCACCAAAAACAGCGACGCCTTGGGCTCGCCCATGGTGACGAACACCTGCTTCAGGGTGTCCACGCCGCCTGCGACGAAGTTAAGCAGCCCCTCCGAGTCCATGTGTGCCGAGTAGCCGCTGATGGTTTCGATCCGCGCGCGGACGGGGACCTCGTCCCCGAGAATCGTCACCTTTCTCGATCCGGCCTGAAGCAACCGCCCGAGACTCCCCGCCGCCTGGTAGCCCACAAGAAGGAGCGTCGAGTGCGGATCAGGAAGATGACGCCGCTCGTGGTGTATGATGCGCCCGCCCTGCGACATGCCGGAGCCCGCGATGATGATCTTGGGGTTCGGCACTGCGTTGATTGCTTTCGACTCCTCGGTCGAGAGCGTAAACTTCAGATTCGGAAACGCGAAAATGTCGTCCCCGCCCTCGATCTCTCGCCGCACCTCGCGCTTGAACTCGGCTCTGTGATGCTTATAAATATCGGTCACCTTGATCGCAAGCGGCGAGTCCACGAACACCGGCACGGCCGGTATCCGAGCGTGCTCGACAAGCTCATTCAAATGATACAAAAGAACCTGCGTGCGCTCAAGGGAAAACGCCGGGATGAGAAGCGCGCCTCCCGCGCGAACCGTGTCTTCGATGACCAGCTCGAGCTTGTGCCTGCGATCTTCCGGCGCCTCATGCACCCGGTCGCCGTACACGCTCTCCATCACGAGGTAGTCCGCCCCAGAGAGTGGCTCTGGAGGATCGAGGAGTGGCGCCGGAGAGTTCCCGAGATCGCCGGTAAAGACCACGCGGCGGCCGCGGTATGAAATTTCTATCATCGTCGAACCGAGAATGTGGCCCGAGTCGAGAAGCCGCGCCGAGAGCCCGCCGCCGAGATCAAACGGGTTATGGAGCGCGAGGTCGCGCCAGAGCGCCATCGCGCGCGACACATCCTGCTCGTTGTAGAACGGCTCGATGCCCGCGCGTCTCGCTTCTTTCTCGAGCACGCCGCAGCTGTCGCTGAGCATTACCGCAGCGATCTCGCGCGTCGCCATAGTAGAGTAGATCACGCCGCGAAAACCGTCGCGCACGAGCTTCGGGATACGACCCACATGATCAATGTGCGCATGGGTAACAAACAGCGCGTCAATCGTCGTCGGGTCATACCCGAACGGCTCGCGATTTTTGTCCTCACAAAACTTACACCCCTGAAAAAGCCCGCAGTCAACGAGCAACCTCTTCTCCGGCGTCTCAATGAGAAAGTTCGCGCCGGTCACCGTGCCGACGGCACCGTGGAAAGAAAGCTGCATAGTACCGGAAAAAGAAGCGAGTCTGTGGTTTGATAAAGATACATGTTGCATAAAAACAATGCCTTGTTGAATTCAAAACTCAAAAGTCAAAGCTCAAAACCACAACGCAAAACCGTAAAACTTTTGACTTTTAATCTGTAGTTTTGACTTTTGAGCTTTGAGTTTTGACCTTGTGTACCGCAATCATCCAATCCCCGCGCTCTTCAAGTCCCCCACATACCTCATCCTCTCCGCCGCCACTTCATCATACTTCCCCGAGAGGATCGCCGCCACGTCAATCACGACCCGCTCCCGCGGAACAGAGACGCCGCGTTTACCGCTAAAAATTTCCGTCGCAAAGAGCGGCTGCGTCATGTAGGCGATAATCTTTTCAGCACGGTTGAATGACGTGCGATCGTCCTGTGAGAGCTCCGCCTCGCCGATGATGGCGACGATGCGCGAGAGGCGAGCGTGGCGAGAGAGCGTCTCGAGCGCTTCGGTCGCACTGCGATAGTGCTCCCTCCCGATAATGCTCTCCGAGAGAATCGTCGAGGTCGAACGCAGCAAGTCAAGCGGCGGATAAAAGCCGCGCTGTGCCGTGGCGCGGGAGAGCACAACCGTCGCGTCAAGATGCGGCAGCACCGCCCTAACGCCGGGGTCCCCGAGCTCGTCCGCCGGTACATAGACGGTCTGCACCGAGGTGATCGCGGCGCGCGATGTGCTCGCGAGACGCCCCTCAAAGTGCGCGATCTCGCTCTCAAGCGTCGCCTGATAGCCGAACTCGGAGGGGATCTCCTCAAGCAGCACTGACACTTCAGAGCCCGCTTGCGCAAAACGATAAATATTATCAACGAAAAACAACACGTCCGTCTCGAGATCGTCCCGAAAGTATTCCGCGACCCGCGCCGCCGCCCACGCGACCCTGAAACGCACCACGGCGTTCTCGTTCATCTGTCCCATCACGAGCGTCGTAAACGGGAGCGTACCGGTGCGCTGGAGCGAGCGCCAGAGTTCATGGCCCTCGCGGATGCGCTCGCCAACCCCTGCAAATACCGCAACGCCGCGATGCCCCTTCGCGATGGCGCGCAGCAGCTCCGTCATAAGCACGGTCTTCCCGACCCCGGCGCCTCCGATGAGCCCCACGCGCGCGCCGCGCAGAAACGGCGTAAAAAAGTCAAGCGCCTTAATGCCGGTTTCAAACAGATCCTCGCCGCTGAATGATATATGCGACTCGAGCGTCAGGGGCGCCGTCTCGTAGATCGAACGGCGAGGAACTTCGGGGGGAATAGGCCCTCCCCCGTCTATCGCCTCGCCGAAGAGAGAGAGGACGCGACCGAGCACCGCGCGGCCGACCGGAATCGCGATGCCGCTTCCGGTACCGAAGATGCGCGCCCTCCTGCGGAGCGTCGCGCGCGAGGAGAGGAGGAGGCACGATATCGCGCGAGCGCGCCCATAGGAATACGTCTCGAGCGCAAGCTCAGGATTTTCCGGAGAGACCAAAAGCTCGCGCGGCGTCGGCAGATAACTGCCGCTTGACTCAATGTCCACCACCTGTCCGCGCACGGCGCGGATGGTGCCGATGAAACGAGAGTCTTCCATGAAATATATGACACTGCTAGCAATGCCAAAAAATATCAAAACCAAAAATCGCCAAACTCAAAAGTCAAAACTCAAAACCACAACCCAAAACCTTTTAACTTTTAGGTTGTAGTTTTGACTTTTGAGGTTTGATCTTTGACTTTAAGCTCTACTCTATCTTACCCCATTCCTCCCACGGGCTCGAGCCACCTCGTCCTTCTCCCGAAGTTTCCGACCCTCGATAATGCTCGCAAACGTCTCGAGCGTACGCATGGACTCGAGAGATCCCGCGACTCGGCGCAGCGCGCCGCGAACGGAGCGAGAGCGCGCGCCGATCGTCCGCTCGGCAGTACTCATCGCGACGAGCCGCGCGGCGGTGCGCGCAAGCTCGGCTTCAAGAAACACGCGCTGAAACAAAAATCGCCGCACTTCGGTCTCAAAAAAACGTGCGAGCTCGAACAGTTCCGGCTCAAAGATATACGCGCTCTCCGCCATCGCGAGCGACGCGCTCTCGCCTCGTCCGGGAAGTGCGAGCGCATGCGCGTCGTTCCTTCCTCGCCGCGCCACCTCTCTCGACGCCGCGCCAATTTCAATCGTCTCTATCTGCTGCGTGACGAGGTTTATAAATGAGGGGTAATAGATCACGACGCGCTCGTATTCCTCAAGGCTGGAGAGGAGCGCCGCGAGCTCGCTTACTCGCGGTATGTCCTCGGCGAATAGAAACGAGTGCATGCGCCGCGTATACCCGAGCTCTTTCATAAATAAAGCGCCGAAGCGCCCGATGACGATCATCCGCGTCCCGCTCGGGGATTCCCTCTCGATCAGCGCGCGCACAACGGCAAGGTTGAGTTCCCCATAGAAACGGTGGTTTGACGTGAGGGCGAGAGCGGCCATTCCCGCGCCGCCGCGCCGACGCCAGGCGGCAGAGCCCTCGCGCTCCGCGCGGATACGGATCAGGGCGTACAGATCGTGTACGCTCTGGTAGAAAGGGACGCTTCGCTCGAACGTAGTCCGTACCCTCGCGATCGCCTTCAGACTCTGGTCCGCGAGCGCGCTCGCGACGAACTGCAGGGCGTCGAGATCGGCGAGGTCGTCTCGGAGTGATTCACGGAGGGACATAGTACTCTAAAACGAAAAGCTAAAAGCGCAAAGCGAAAAACAACAGCGCAAAGAGCAAAACGAATTTCCAAATCCCAAAAAATAATTTCCAAACAAATCTCAAACTCCAAATCACAAACGTGCGTGTTTAAAAATTGAAATTTGAATCATTGGAATTTGTTTGGAGCTTGTGGATTGGAAATTGAAATTTTACTTTGTTGCTTTAAGTTGTTGTTTTGCATTTTCGCTTTACACTTTGCGTTTTCCTAGCGACATACATTCTCAAACACATGCTTCACGCGCTCAAGCTCCGCGAGGAGCGCCACGAGCGGGCGGTTAGAGAGCACGAGCTCGCGGGCAGCTTTGAGCGCCGGGGACTCAAGAGCCGCGCCAAAGAGCTTCTCTCGCCACTTCTCCGCAAACATCCGGCCCCGCGGGGCGAAGAACGAAGTAAACACGAGCGCGAGCACAAGCACGGTCGCGACCGGGTCGCGATACTCACCTGGCCGCTGCCGCAGGAGCTCGAGCGAGACGAGCGCTGTCTGAATCGCCTGACGTGTCTCGCCGGCAAGTTCGGCGCCAAACCTGCTGAAAGCCTCCCGCTCTTCAAAGTCCGCAAGGAGCGCGAGCAAGCGGTCGGCAAGTTCCTTTGCGGCAGCCCGCTGTGTCTGCTTGCCGACGCGCGTCACCGAACGGCTGATTTCAATCGATGGATACGACCCTCGGGCATAGAGCAAGGACGAGAAGAACAAATGGCCATCCGTCGCCGCCATCGCGTTCGTCGGAATCAAGGTCGTCAGACTCTCCTCATCGCTCTCAAGAATCGGAAGAAGCGTCATGGTGCCCCGCTCGCCGCTGAAACGCCCTGCAAGCTCAAGGAGATGCGCATGCTGGTAGAATATGTCGCCCGGGTACGACTCCCGCCCCGGTATGCTTCCTGCAAGCAGCGCCATCTCGCGGAGGTACTTGGCATGCGTTGCGATATCGTCAAGAATGAGCACCACGTCGCGCCCGTCTCTCGAGAGGGACTCGGCGAGAGCAAGAGCGGCCGCCGGCACGAGCGTGACGAGAGGTGTCGGCTCATCAGCACGGGCGGCAACGATCGACGTGTATGCCGCGGCACCCGTCTCGTCAAGAAAGGCGAGGAACCGCCGGATCTGCGCTGCTGGTTTGCCTATCGCGGCGTAGATGCACGCAACACCGCTCCCGCGTTGGTGTGCGATCACATCCCGCAGCACAGAGCCCTTACCGCTGCGGGTCGGGCCGATAATGAGCTCACGCTGTCCCTTGCCTAAGGGCAGCAAAAGATCAATGAGCGCGATGCCGGTCAGAAATTGCTCCGTAATCTCGACGCGTCCGCTGATGCCAGTTGCGATGGGATCAAACACAAGCTCCATTCGCTCACCCGATACAGCGCCTTTCTCATCGAGAAGATCGCCGAGGGGGCTCACAATGCGCCCCATGAGCGCCGAAGCCCTCGGGAGCGAGAGCGCAGCATCCCGCTCAAAAAATTCGCTCCCGCGCTCCGCAAGCGTCTCGTCGAAGAGCACCGCGCGGACCCGGGTCTCGGAGAATCCGGTCACGAGCGCGCGCCTCCCGACGCGGTCAGTGATGAGCGAATTCAGACGCACGGACGGCAATCCCTCGAGCTCCATGAGATAATGCGAGGAACTGACGACGACGCCCACTTCGCGTGAACCGCCAGTATAGAGAGCTGCAGAACCATTAGGCATAACAACACTCCGAAAACTCAAATTTGTATTTGACGTCTGGTGGGACGGCCATCGAAGCACTCCACGCACACATCCTCTTGTGAATGGTATCAAGACCGACGGAGAAAGCAATTCGTGCCCTTGGGAAAAACAGTAGGGGGTATGTGCCATCAGTTCCGGTCACTCTCATCGCGATCGCCATCGATCAAGAGTTCTTCATCCGCGTCCCTCTCGTCCTTCGCCCCGCTCGTCTCGACAAACTTATGATAGTCTTCACCATCGTTATATTGTCCGCGCACTGTG
>Ga0137796_10000673_pt1 | contig 20645 bp, 20 predicted proteins | sample OV2TP3_FD_97704 | JGI IMG/M metagenome (GOLD analysis project Ga0137796, IMG submission 97704) | reverse complement strand
AGAGGAAATCATCGCTCAAGCCCGTGCCAGTCAGAGACACGTCAAGGAAACGATCGCTCTTATCGCAGCCTCGACAATAGCGCTCGCAAAGGGAGATGAAGCAAGGGCGACTGAACAACTAGAATCTGCAATCGCTCTGGCTCAAAAAGGTGGCTTCAAACGGCTGCTGGCCAATGCTCAATTCAATCTGGCAGACATTTATCGTCAAAGAGGCGACCTACCGAAAGCAGAGTTCTTGGCAACTGCCGCAGCAGAATCGACACAGAACAGCGGTGATATCTACCCCTTGCCTTTGAGGCTGCGTGTCTTGGCGCGGCTCCAGGCCAGCCAAGGGAAATACCATGAGGCCAGCGCAACCTATGATCGCGCTTCTGACTTCCTGGACGCGATGATCGGAGGGGCTACCTCCACGCACGGAAAGATTGGCCTGATCACCGCGATGAGCGCTGTGTACACCGAACACTTCGCCTTGGTTGCAGACCATCTGAAAGACATTGAGAAGGCCTTCCTCATTCTTGAGCGCGCCCGCGGGCGCGTGACTACGGATCTTTTGACGAGTCGGAAACGATCCGATTCCCCGCAAAAGGCGGAGTTGCACAACAGGATCAGCCGGCTGAATCTCGAACTGGCGAGGGCGGAATCCTCCGAGCAAATCCGTCAGATCCGAGACAAGATTTTTCTGGCTGAGCAAACCAGGTGGCTTACCCCAGGGTCAAATCCCTTGAAATCGGAACCTTGGAAACCGGTCCCCTTGCGCAGTGTACGTGCCGGCTTGGCTGCAAACGAACTCCTGCTTGAGTACGTTCTCGCGGAACCTTATTCCTATTGCCTGGTGATCGGCCGCGACTTTGCGCGTGTCATACGACTACCGGGCCGGGAAAGCATCGACGGGCCGGTTGGCGCGTATCTGAAGACACTGAGGGGCAAACGAGCTTCAAAGCAAGAAGGAGCGCAACTCTTCACCACCCTCTTTCGGGGTATCCCAGAGGTTGGGAAGCAAGAACGCCTGACAATCGTCCCGGACGGCGTCCTCCACATTCTCCCATTCGAGGCCCTCGTTGATGGCAGGGGACGCTACCTGGTTTCTACGCACACGATAACCTATGCCAGGTCTGCGAGTGGAACGTACTTGGCAAGGTCGTTGCCGCCCGGCACGCCGGTGAAGCGGGCCCTGCTTGGCGTTGGCGGCATCCCTTACGACCAGACGGCGGAGCTGAACAAGTTGGCGGTGCTACGAGGATACGTTGGCTCCGCCTTGGCTAATCTGCCCGCCTCCAGAGAGGAGATTGTCGCCGCCCAAACCGCACTTCGGGCTGATGACAGCACTCTGCTACTCGGATCAGGGGCAACCAAATTCGCGTTCAAGAAATCCGTTGCTGGTCGGTATTCCGTCATTCACCTAGCAATCCACGCGGTATCGAACGAAAACCACCCTGATCGCGCTGCTCTGATGCTTCTCAGCGACCCGCAATCAGGCGACGACGGCATCTTGGAAGCAAGCGAGATTGTTCACCTTCGTGCGGATGCTGATCTGGTTGTTTTGTCGGCCTGCGACACTGCCGTCGGTAGCCTGCAAGGCCAGGAAGGCATCGCCAATCTCTCCCTCGCGTTTCGGTTAGGCGGTGCGAAAGCCGTGCTGTCCACGCTGTGGAGCATCGATGACATTTCCACGCTGTATGTAATGAAGCGCTTTTACGGTCACCTCGCTGACGGAAGGCCCCCCGCTCGCGCCCTGACCGCAGCTAAGCGCGACATGCTCAAAGCTTATGGTGCGCGAGCTCTCCCCTATTATTGGGCGGGTTTCAAGCTGGAAGGTGCTGGTGATCATCCCATCAGCTTCGGCTCCAAGAAACCGACAGCGCCGAACTAGGAGCCGAATCGATGTCTACGAACTCAAATGTGCCAGCGCTCGCCCTCACGAAGGAAGACCGCGCCACGATCATAAACACAATCAAGAAGCTCGTTCTCGAGCGGCACATCAACGTCACCAACCCAAATCAGGACTACGGGCCGTGGGTTGCGCTGATCGACAAACGCATGCCGGCTCTCGTTGGCGAGGATGAGCGGGGGGCTTTTGAAGCTGGGGTCAAGGAACTCCTCAGAGCACTAGGCAGCAGTCACACAGCATTCTTCCATCGGAATCGCGATGACATTCCAGCACCCTACTCCATCAACGCCACCCTGCGCGCCATTGAAAGGCCGGAGGGCAAGCGCTGGATGTTCGTCGATGTCCTCGAAGGCGGAGCCGCGTTTCAGGCAGGGATTCGCCCCGGTGAGTTCCTGCTTTCCATAGATTCCGGGCCTGTGACCCCACCTAAACCCGCCAGTTTTCGTATCGGCAGCAGTTATCAACTGGAGATCGCCACTTTGAATGACGGCAACCGCCAAGTTTCCATCGAAGTGCCAAATCGAGCGGCAAAAGATCGCCCCCCAATGGTTGAGCCCCGCAGCCTGTCCCACCGGATGCTCACCCCCGATGTCGGCGTAGTGAAAGTAGCGACGTTCCCGGGAGCGATAGGCCAGAGTTTCGCCAGGTCTCTGGACGATGCCATTCGCGACTTGAAGGACCATGGCGCTCAACGACTCATCGTAGACCTGCGCGGCAATGTCGGAGGTGGCCTAGGCTCATTACGCCTAATGAGCTATCTGTGTCCCGGCAAAGTGGAAATTGGCCACAGTCTCAGCCGCGCACGCCTTCGGAAGGGGTATCAGAAAGAAAGACTGGCTCGCATCAACAGAATTCCTGCAACCAAAGTGGAGCTGCTCCTAATGGCCCTGCGTTTCAAGTTCTTCCAGAGAGATCGCTCTCTCGTCCTCGTGACCGAGGGTCTCGGGTCCCAACCATTTCATGGCCGCACAGTTGTTCTCATCAATGAACACACGCACAGCGCGGCGGAAATGGTTTGCAGTTTCGCGAAGGAGAAGCGCCTGGCTTCACTCGTCGGCACAAGGACAGCAGGCGAAGTTCTCGGGGGCGCTAATTTCAAGTTGCCCTGTGGGTACTTACTTCGCATGCCGATTGCAGGCTGGTACACATGGAAAGGAAAGTGCATCGAGGGCTTGGGAGTAGAACCCGATGTTGTGGTCGAGAACTCTCCGGAGTCTCTTGCTGCGGGCGTTGATGCCCAATTAGACCGCGCGCTAGCGGTCGCACAGACACAGTGATACTGGCTTCTTCGAGAAGCGGACATTTTAGTTGACACGGAAGTGAATTAGAAGCCTAATATATCCCCCTTCCCCGAGGCTCAGGAACTCATGCCACATGACCTTCAAGCTTGAGGAGGACGCCGTGGGAAAAGTGCGAATGAAAGTACTTTCCACCGCTGTTTTGGTCGGCTCAATTGGGCTGGCTTTCCCCGCATCAGTGAGCGCTGGGCAGCTTCTTCTGACGAATGTTTCCGACAAACCGATCAGTTGCAAGGTGGAGGGTTATGAGAAGGTCATCGTAGTCCCTCCAGCCGTGACAGCGCAGCTTCATCCCAACATGGGACAATCCGATCCAGCAAGTGGATCGAAAAGCACTCATACCGGCCACCTCAAGGTAGGAACAGGTAGCCCAATAACAATCCCGCTACAACTACCGAATCAGCGATTTTTGGCCCTCTTTGATTGAGGTTTTCGCTTCTCAAAGCCTCAATTAAGTGACGGCAGATTCGCGCTCCGTCTCAAACAGCCTGGGGGCCATTTCTCCGGCAGGGGCCAATTCCGCGCTTCCTGCTGACCGTCTAGCCATAGCCATAGGCGTGGTGTGTGCGGACGCGGGACCTCGGGCACGCCAAGCGTGGGCAGATTCAAGAGGTGTCGTTACGGGGATCAGTTTCAATGGCGGACCGTTGGAACAACGCGACGCGCTGGGAGTCGTTTCGATTCTTCACTCCGGAGCAGGTGGACCAAATCCTCCGGAACGGCGCCAGGCAGGGCCGTGCGGGCTCCCACGCGGCAATCGAAAGGATTCTCAAGCATGAGCATGGCTTGGAGCGGGCGGAGCTTTGGCGTCGCATCCGAGAACTCAAACATCCCGCACCCCAATCGCGATTTCGCCGTGCTGTTTGGAGCCGCGAAGACGACCAACTCCTTCGCAAGGGCTACGAGGACGGATGGGCAGGAAAACAGAAGGCAGTCCGCGAACTTCTGAAACGGCATCCGGACTGGCGTCCGCACATCGTGTGGAGACGAGCTGCGAAACTCGGTCTTACACGAAGCAGTCCCAAGCGAAGGCGAGAACGTGCCGGGTGCACATGGTCGGAAGACGACGACCGCATTCTGCTGAACCTCGCCGGCTACAAACACTCCAAGGTCATCGCCAAACTTCTCCACCGTTCTGAGAGCGCAGTGCGCTACCGGCTGGCTGTGCTCGGCAAGAGCAGTCGCCTTCATAGGGATGGCTATGCGCGGCGCACGCTTGCAGAAGAGTTGCATCTCGGAATAAAGACTGTCCAAAGGCTGATCGTCGATGGCCTGCTGGAGGTTCGAGACCCGCGGATCACGAACCGTTCGCTGCACGAATTGAGCAAGGCCCTGGCGCGGCCGTCCCCGGGTGCCGAGACCTCGTCGCCGATGGACGGCGCAATCTCCGAACTGCCTACCGAACACCCTCACTCTGAGGAGGTCTCAGTTTCATTCAGCGCCAGCGTTGGTGCGTTTCCAACGCGAGCTTCACGGGCAAAACGCTTTTGGATGGAAGCGGCTACAACACTAGGTGTGAGCTTGGAAACCGTCGAGCAATACATTCTCAAGGGCGTACTGAAATTCTGCGATCCCCGCATCACGGAGAACTCGCTACGGCGCTTCTGCCGGCGGAACGGTTCGCTGATCAATTCTGACTTTCTCAATCCAGAGACACGCTCTTGGCTAAAAGAAGTAATGGACCTCGCACCGAACGCTGGCAAAGACGAGGCGAACCGACTTCACGCGTCACGCAGGCACGCGCTGACCGTGAGGAAGTGTGGGTGTGGCCGTTCGATTCGCGGCAACGCATTCTTTCGGCACCGCCGAAGGTGTCAGCAAGCAGAATCAGGGTAAAGAAGGTTGCCTCCACTTTTTGGCTGCATGGAGCCATCGCTCGAAAGAGGGATACGGGCGCGGCCGTTTCTTTTTCCATCGACGCTCGCAATGCTCCCAGTATGCCCACGTTCGCTGCGAGCGAGAGTCTCGCACAGAATAGAACATGAGTGCATCGAGCCACCCTTCGCGTTTAGCGGCGCCGAAAGTATGGTTGTGAACCCATTTGAGAACGTCCAATGGGAGAAGTTTGGCGGGCGCTCTGCCTGGGGGAAGCAGGCCGGGGCAGCACTGCTGAATGGTCCTCACCACCGCCGCGGGCAACCTCTTCTCTGCATCGGCGATCGCACGGACCCATAGCGAGAACGCTTCCCATTCGATGTATTCCCGCTGCGCCCTCTCAAATCGAGGCGGGCTAACGCGGAACAGTTGCCGCCTCGCACGCAAGCGGGCACTCGCCTGCGCGCGCCGCTCAAGCGCTGTGGGTTGCCATTTCTTATTTTTGTGATTCACTCTCATTGTGCGACTCGGGGTTCAAGACGGAGTCAGGAGCTAAGCGTACAGCGTAGCACCAGAGGCCCTGAGCTGTGCCTCAAAGACCGAAACGCCAAGACCGAAGACTTGTTGCGCTGTGCAGCGACTTGCCGAATGTGGGAACTTGCTCCGGTAAATGGGCTAGATAAACCTGGGTCAGACGTGCGACTCATTTCTTCAGCGTCGGATGCGTCTTGGTTATCCAGGTTTCAACAACTTCGCAGAACTCTGTGGCCTTGGCTAGGATCTCTTTCGCTTCAGTCTCGGTTGCCACATGAGAATGGGTGTAGTCAATCGTATTTCGCTTGCGACGGCACGTCTCAAAGTAATCCGCGTACTTGTGGGCGCCTCGGCCAAGAACACGCCTGATACTTTCGAACGAGATTTTGTGGTGGCCCGTCTTGCCGGTAACGCGATACCCCGCGCAAGCGATTGCCATATGCGCCGCTTGGAGAGCGGCGTTGTAGGCGGTTGCGAAACTGCGATCAGCGGACAGGCCCTCGACCGAAGCGTCAGCCAGATCGCGAGCGATTAGGGCACGCATGTTGTCCAATTCGTTTTTGGACGTGCGATGTCTCTGGACTTCCCTCTTAGCCAATAATTGTGTCCAAGTCATGCTGGTTTCCTTTCACAAATTCCTTTGGTCCACGAAGGACAGTCAAGAGAAAGTGATCCTTGCCCACGGCTTTCCTCTCGAATTCGCTGGCCGAGTAATTCGTAACATTGATCTCTCTTCCCAAACGACCTTCGGCCTTGCGGAGAGCCGGGGCGAGATCAGCCAGACCCACCTTTCCGATCACCATCAAGTCCACATCGCTGGCGGCCGTTTCCGTGCCGCTAGCGATTGAACCGTAAAGGAAAGCGCAGGCGATCTGATCTCCAAAGGGCTCCAGCACGCCTTGCAATATTGGGATCAGGCCAGCAGTCTTTTCAAAAAGGCTTCTGAGATCGGTGAACATCGGGGATTGGGTCTCTGCCTTGAAGTAAATGCGGGTCCCCTCTCGCCGCTGCTGCAAGATACCGCCCGCCACAAGTGACGCGAGTTCGCGTTGCAGGCTGGAAGGGGTGGTGCGCAGATAATCCGCCAGTTCGGAGAGGTACCACCATTTCTCAGGTCGCGTGAAGGCAGCGCTGAGAATACCTTCGCGCGTTTCCGGAAAGAGGGCCTGCAGCGGTCGCGTCCTACGCATATTGCGTAAAGTATTACGCAAATCGCGTAAGATTGCAAGCAGGCGCTTCGCGCCGCCCGCCTGTCTATTAACACGGCCATGTGAATTATCGTGGCCATGTTAGCCGATTACCCTGCAGAGGGACAGCTGGGTCGTGCAAACCAGCCGTCAATCTAGCTGGAAAAAATGGCGCCATGGTTTGCATGCGCAGATCGGCCAGCTGCGCCGGTGGTGGCCGTGTTCCTGGCTGTTAGGATGCGGTGTGCTAACGGTTGTAAGCTTTGCAGATTCAAATTGTTAGACGCGTAGCAAAACATCGGTACTTGTTGACATATACCGAGGAAATGGTACATTGGCTTACGATGAAGTCCAAAACAAACCGCATCCTTAGTCTGGCAGCCCAAGGGCATCTCATCCGCTCGAAGGAGGTGTCCAGTCTTGGCATCCCTCGGAATTACCTGTCGAGGTTTGTAGGGAAGGGTCTGCTCAAGAGAGTTGGCCGTGGCCTTTATGCCTCGGACTCCTTCCCCATCACCGAGCACCTGTCACTCATCGAGGCAACAGCAAGAATCCCGAAGGGTGTGATTTGCCTCGTTTCCGCTCTTGAATTTCACAAACTCACCACGCAGATCCCACACCAAGTGTGGATGGCAATTGACGTCAAGGCGTGGGCTCCCCGAATAGCTTACCCGCCGATTCGCCTCATTCGCATGTCGGGACTCGCGCTCCAGTTTGGACTGAAAGAGTATCCGGTGCGCGGGGGAACTGTCCGCGCATATTCTGTGGCCAAGACTGTGGCGGATTGCTTCAAGTTCCGTAACAAGGTCGGCATAGATGTAGCTCTCGAAGCACTCAAAGAATGCCGACGCCTCAGAAGAGCTTCGATGGATGACCTCTGGGCAGCGGCGAAGGTCTGCCGGGTCGCGAACGTAATGCGCCCCTATCTGGAGTCACTGCAAATTACTTGACGGGAAGACCCAAAATGTCCCTGCATCTGGACACTAGCGAATGGGTGGCAACCTGCCTCGGACCAGTAACCGGCTCTAGTCTTTGAAGTCTGGAGTTCGTCTCAGGTACTCGAATTCCGGCACCAAGCGGAACGGAGTCGCCGGCGCAATGAGGCGTTCAGCGAGCTGGCGAATGAACTCCTCCGACGAATTGCCGAGGAAATCTGCTCCGACTCGAATGTGGGTAACCTTGTCTGGGTCTAGGCCCATCAGCCTAGCGCAGGTCGCATCCGCAGCGACGGGATCATCGGCGAGAACGATTCGATTCAAAGGTCGCGGTGTCCCATGGAGCGGTCCATTTCCTTCCATCGCCATGATCGCATCGGCGACGACGAAGTGCACCGGCACGGTAGCACAAATGTCGAGGATACTTTCCTGGATGCCCTTCCAGTGGAGGATGTTCTTCGGCCACCCATATCTGGCGCCGGGCACAACCCCAAACATGTTCTTCATGCTCAGCGTCACTCCTGACCAGTGGTGAGCCTTTACCTTCGGCATGGAAACGATAAGGTCAGACTCAAGGATGGTCCGAGGGAGCCACAGGTGGCCCATCCCTGTGTAGGCTGCGAGCAGAGGAGCCTTGATCAGCTCATCGCGATTCAGATCGACGAATGGAACCTTCAGTTCGCGCAATTGCTCCTCGAATCCGCTTTCGAACAAAATCAATCCCGTGTCCCGCTGATGGCCAGGGCCCTCTCCAACGATTACCCTGCTGGCACCCAAACGGCGGAAGCATTCCGTCGCGGCAGCTACAAGCAGAGGGTGCGTGTTGACATGGTTCCCTTCAATGAAATCCACCAGGTTGGGCTTCAAAAGTACCGACTTGCCGCGAACATCGAGGCGGAACAAGTCCAGTCCGCGTTGGAGAGTCTCCTCCAACTGCTGTGTGTAGGAATCCGCATGAAGAATCGCTACGCGCGACTCGGGCCGCTTGCGAGCTACTTTGTACTTGGGTTTGAGGAGCAGCGCCGTCATCGCCCCGCCGGCGGCCAGCCCGACCGAGCCTGCTACAAAGGTTCGCCGGTCAAGGCTCATGTGGACTCCTGGAAGACGTTTCGTCCATTAGCGCAGTCGAGAGCGAGAGCAGCAACAGCCAGGGTGCCGCAATCTTGAATCCTGTTCGGGTCGGAGATCTCTACCAGACGTGCTAGTAATGCCGCGGGGAGGCGACCATAGGCGTGAAGGGCGAGGATGGCCCACGAGAGGCTCCAAATCGCAAAACAGGTTTCGCTGCGTCGATGCAGCCATTCCAAACTCGCAGCCACGAGTTGGTTGGGGGGCTCACCCACAAGGGCAAGAAGGGCCAGCGCAGTTGCGTCTAGGTGCGGCGTCATTGGCTGGCCGTAAACGACTCCATTCCCCGCGTTCCATCCTCCGTTCGGACAGGCGCGGTCGAGCAACATTTCGACTCCGCGCCGGATGCGGAGGTGAAGGGGGTCACCCCGCTGTTGGGCCGAGAGATGCTTGAGTGCCAGTAGCGAATACGAAGTTGGCACGACCCAACTCACGGTTTCCGGAGTCCACGGCCAACCGTATTTCTCCGGATCGAAGCGCACGCGGCGGTCGGTCGTCCGGAACTTCCACTTCCACAGCCAGTGAGACTCCCAGCCTTTCAGATTCAACAGCCAGCCCGCAGCCCTATGAGTCCGCTCACAGATGACGAGACATCGCAGGAGTGCGAAAAGAGCCAGCCCCGTAAGCCCGCAGCCTTCAGCGTCATCGCCGGCAAACGCCGACCAACTGCCATTGGGATTCTGCGCACCCAGCAAAAACTGGGTGGCACGATCTCGGGCTGTGCCCTGCCCGGAGTGCAGCGCCAGCAATGCCAGACACGTTGGCTCAAGAGCTGGCTGGCCGCACGCCGGAGTGAATGGCCATCCACCCTCTTCAGTCTGGCGGCCGACGAGTACCATCCTGAACAAAGCGCTAGCGTCCATAGCCGTTTGCATGACGCGGCTTGTAGGTCAGGCTGACGAAATTGTCAAAGAAAGGCACCGTGGGGGCTCAACGAGGTGCTAGCCATGAGTCTTGTAACCGGTGCAAATCACTCCACAAGCCAAGAGATGATGCGCGGCTTTGTTGCAAAACATAGGCTAGCCAGAAAGCGTGAAATCGGTAGGAAAAGCTTAGAGAGGCCCGTCTGGGATGCGAGTAATCTCGTCGATCATGTCTTGTGCTGAGACGTCCTCCCAACATTCCTCCGTTTTTTAAGGTGTTTGGGAGCAGGTGAGTCACCCAGCGTGGTGCTCCAAATTTGCCATGACATGGTCATCCATGTGCGAGGAGTGGAAAGAAACAATGTCGACGTGAGTGCACGCGGTGTGGTTCTGCGCTATGTTCTCGCCCCGCACGAGGCGGGCTCAGTGTTCAATTCCGTCCAAGAGCTAGCTCAAAGGCTGCGCGAAGCCAAGTACGTGATCGACCCCATCACGCTGCAGGTAGTCTATCTGGCGGCACGGGTGCAGAAGCCCCTCCTTGTAGAGGGTCCGCCAGGGTGCGGCAAAACCGAGCTCGCCTATGCCGTCGCCGCGGCCGGTGGCACCACCGTGGAACGCCTTCAGTGCTACGAAGGGATCACCGAAGAGAAGGCCATCGGAAAGTTCGATGAGTCGCTGCAGCGGATCTTCCTGGAAACCGAGAAGGAAAGCCTGGGGCAGAAATGGTGTGTGATCCGAGAGCGGTTGCATTCGTTGGATTTCTTCTCTGAGGGACCGCTGCTGCGGGCGCTCCGCCACAAAGACCGGCCTTGCGTGCTGCTGATAGATGAACTCGACAAGGTGGATCACGCATTTGAGGCTCTGTTGCTGGAAATCCTGAGCGCGTGGCAGGTAACCGTGCCCAAGCTGGGCACAATCAAAGCAGAGACAGTTCCTTTCGTCGTCCTTAGCTCGAACGAGGAACGGCGATTGGGTGACCCGTTGCGCCGGCGCTGCATGTACCTACGGTTTGACTATCCCACGGTCGACCGGGAGGTCGAGATCCTAAGGGTGCGAAGCGAGAGCCAGGAGCCGATGCTGCTGGGACAAATGGCCGGACTCGCTCACGCGCTCCGGGGATGGAACATGGAGAAGCCTCCATCCATCGCGGAAATGCTGGACCTGGCAGAAGCGCTTCGCCTCCTAGGGGTCAAAGAGATCATGCCGGAGCAGCGGGATGTCTTGCTGCCGCTTCTGGCCAAGACTCAGGCAGACCGCGGGCGGCTTTTGCTGCGAGAGGGGTTCGAGGGATTGATCATGGACTCCAAGGTGTACCGGGACAAGCTGATCCGTCCAGCAGCGGCGGACTAGAGAGCCATTGAAAGCACGCGCCAAACTCGCGCTCGCCTTTATCGCACTCGCGGCACCCCTGGTGTGCAGCGCACAAGCAACTACCGTGCGTGAAGTTGCCGCGCACCATGTGGAGAGGTATTCGCGTGACTACCAGGTTCCCGTGGAGCTTGTCGAGGCCATCATCGAATTGGAGTCCAACTGGTCGCCACATGCTATCTCATCTAGGGGGGCGGTCGGCTTAATGCAGCTCATGCCGGCCACGGCCGTAAGGTTCGGGGTGCGAAATCGCTTCGATATCCAGGACAACGTTCGAGGTGGGGTGGCGTACTTGGCTTGGCTGATTCGGCTCTTTGACGGTGACCTACGCCTAGCGGTGGCGGCCTATTTTGTGGGTGAGTCACAGATCCTTTTGCGGGGACTGGCACATTCCTCTCCAGAGGTTTTTCGGTACGTGAGCCGCGTGGCTAAGCGGTACCGCGCCAAGCGCCTGGAGACGCTGGCGAGGCAGGGGCTGTCGCTCCGTCCTGGTAAGGAATGAGGTGAAACCATGAAGCTAGTTTGTTTTGGCTGCATGTTACTCGGGTCCGGTTGGACCAGTGCGGCGCTCGCACAATCGCCGCAGGTGCAGCCTCAGATTGTGACCCGCGCCGAGCTGCAAGGCAGGGTCACAACGGTGGAGGTAGCGGCACGCTTTGTCACTGCGATCCGCGTGCCCGAGACGGTCAACTCCGTGGTCGTGGGAGACCCTGCGACCTTCCAGGTAGAACACTCCGAGCGCGAGCCGCAGTTGGTCTTCGTCAAAGTGCTGACAACGAAGCCCGCGCAAACGAATCTCCTGATTTCCACGGCAAAGGGGCAGCAGACCAGCCTGCTTCTCGTCAGCCGTGGTATTCCGGACGACGTCGAGCCCGTAAAGGTGGATTTTCTGGTGAAGTACGAGCCTCCACGCGGATTCCTGGTCCAGCCCGCGGGCTATCCGTTTCCCCTGATTGGCGAAACCGTCATGCTCTCGCAGCACGACGCTGACATGGGTAATCCAAGACAGGCTCGGACGCGACCCTCCCCAAGCACGAAAGGAGCACTCGTCGCCGACACGGGAACGGAGATGTGCGGTTCATGTGGCAGCGTCGGGGAGACCGTGGCCGATGACCTCGATCGCTTGCTGGACCGTCAACAGCGTGCCCCGCTGCCTCCCCTGTACGGAGAACGGATCACCATGGACCACGACGAAGGAGACAGGATTCGGGCCGGAGTGAGCGAAGTGATCGACGGTGGCCAGCGGGTAATTGTGCTGTTCTCGATCGTGAATCCTACAAAGCAAACCATCCTGTTGATGCCGCCGCAGGTCCAACTCGCCGGAAGAACCAAATCAGGAAAACTGATCAGGCGTTCTCAGTGGTCCACGGCGGACCAGTTGCCGGTACTGGATTCTCGGCTGACCCATCGGCGACTGGGGCCCGGCGAACGAGCCGATGGGCTTGTCGTGTTTGAGCGGCCCCCTTACAAACAGTCGGACGAAATGTTGCTATTGCAGATTGCAGAATCGGGTGCGGTGGACCGGCCGGCCCTGGTGCCGGTTGGTTTTGGTGTGAGCACTTCAACGGAGGCAGGACATGGCGGAAGAGACTGAAAAAGTAGAGCGGGTAGAAGCGGCGAGCGAGGTGGATGAAGAGGTGCCCGAACCTGATAAGAGCCGCGCGGGGCGGATACGGCTGCGCGAGATCTTCCGCCAAGCCTTCGACAAGGCGCGGCGCGAACGGCAGCCCGTGGCAAGCAGGCGGGAGCTCGGTCGGGATCGGAGTCGCTCGCTCTTTCTCCTGGTGGGTGCTGCTGTAGCGATACTCCTGCTTTTCCTCGGTGTGTATTCTTCGCCGAACAAGGAGAGGAGACCCGAGGATGCCAGGCGCGCGGGAGCCCCGAATTTGGGCCGAAAAGTGACACCTGGACAGGAGGCAGCACAAGGCGGCTCGGTGACACCGCTGCTGAGTGCGGATACAGCGTCCAATGTGCCTCCGCTTAGTCAGGACGTGACACCGGAGGACATCAGCAAGACGGCGCGTCCGCCCCAGCCGTCACAGGAGACCAAGCCGAGGGTCAGAAACCCCGAGCAGTACGCTCTCGGGCAAATTGATTTCTCTGATCCGGTGCTGGCGCAACAGCCCGGTTATGGCACGCCACCGGCGCAGCCGACCGCGGCAAACTCAACAGCCAATCGTTCAGAGGTGGAAGAGCTCCGCAAGCCGTCCCTGGTTTTCGTTCGCGCCGCTCAGAACAATGCACCCAGCAGCCCGCCAGTCGCCACATTCATGGCTAGCCAGGACCGGTTCGCCAGTTTGCCTGCGGGTACGCGCCTGGTTGCTCGTCTTCTCTCGCCGATCAGCACCGCAGTCTCTGCGCCTGTCGTGGCCGCGATTGAGTACAACTACGAGCGGGATGGCGAGATTCTCGTGCCAGCGGGATCGAGGGTAATCGGCACTCTCCAACAGGCAGACAATTCCGGTGACGTGGCAGTTCATTTCGATACATTACAAATGCCGGACGGAGCCACGGAGAAGATTGAAGCCACCGCAATGGGACTGAATTACGGGCCGATTCGAGGTCGTGTCGATGGAAAAAGAACAGGAACACGCTTCTTGGTGCGGGCTCTCAGTGGGATCGGCACGGTGGCGACCTACCTGGTTGGGACGGGAGGCGGCAACGGATTGAATGGGCCGCTATCAGAGAGTGCACTTCTGCGAGACAGAATTGCCACGAACATCGGAATGGCGGCCGATCAGGAATTGAACCGGCTGGCATTCAACCAGAACATCGTGGTGACGGTACCGGGGAACACGCGGTTTTATGTGGTCCTTCAAAAGGCAGCGCGAGCGGCGAACACGGAGTCGCGGCCGGTAAGCGTCGCAACTCGTGACCCGAACGCGACGAGGCTGCCCAGCGTCGAGGAGTTGCGCGAGCTCATGCATTTAAAGCGTGAGCTGAGCGAGATGGTTCGCCAGTCGAATGCTCAGAGCCAGGTCCAGCAAGACCCGCAGCAGTGAGGAGCCTTGCTTGCATGGTCCCAAACTGGAAGCCCTTGGAGAAGAAGCTTGGGCCCCAACGCTGCGCGGGCTTCATGTACATGGGTCGCGTGAACGGGATCAATCTCTACAAGCACGGCATCGCCCGGATGTACCTCAACCTCGATGATTCAGGCGTGTGCTATGTGTGGCGTGAAAATGAGACGTACGAAGTCTCGGACTTTGTGGTGGAGCTTGCTAGGCTTGAGGCCGCGTTGGCGGAGCTGGGTGAGACTCTGGAGAGTGTGTACGACGAGTCCTACAAAGCGCAGAAGGAAAGAGCTCTGCGCGAGGCCGGCATTTCCCTCTTGCGGATTGAGGTCGAGCCTGAAAACAAGTCGGTGAACTAGCTGCGAAGCCGAATTTCCCCCTCAAAAAGGCACTTGCGACCCTTGGGGACTCTTTCCTCGTCGGCTACAGTGTGGCCGAGAGAAGAACCCGAATGCTTCCTCGGCACTATCCCTGGTTTGGATTCCGCACGGCCCACTGGGTCGGATGGCTGGTTGGCCGCGCCCTGTTCCGGCGCGGTCGCCATTCGCACATCCCATGGCTCGCAAAGAAAATCCTGAGACTGGCGATTTCGACTGGCTTGCTCTACGGCTTTTGGATGCTCCTGAATTGGGCGCCGCTGTGGGACTTTCTCAGGCCATTCGGAATGAGTCGGAATCGAGCTGGCTTCTGGTTGATTCTGACCGCGATCCTGTTCTGGGTGATCAGCCTCGTCGGCATTCTGTTCTCACGACCGAAAGCGAAAGCAGCGCCAGGGCCACGCTCTTCGATGACACCTGCCTTCCAGGAGGCACTCCGCAGCGTGCCTGAAGTCCGCTTTGCGGATGTCGGCGGGCTGGAAACGGAGAAGCAGCTTATCCGCGAGTTGGTGGAGAGCCGTCTCAAATTCAAGAAGTATCGCAAGTATGGAATCACGAGGAATGGGATCCTGCTTCATGGCCCACACGGGAGCGGAAAGTCGCTCCTAGCAGAGGCAACGGCCGGTGAGTTCACCTTGAGCTTCCGGCGAGTACCGGCCAGCGAGTTGCTCCTCGCGTGGATGGGCGAAACCGAGAGAAACATCCGTGCGGTGTTCGCCGAAGCGGCAGCGCAAGTGCCGGTGCTGCTATTCATCGACGAACTCGATGCGCTGGGGACAACCCGACAGACCATCGGCGCTGGGAGTGACCCGGGCGGCGCCGGCCGTTCATTCAACAGCGCCGCCACGCAGCTCATGGATTCCATCACGCGTTACAGGGAAGTCCCGCAGTTCGTGATCATGGCCGCCACAAACCACCTCGACGCCCTGGATCAGGCCCTGATCCGCGAAGGACGCTTTGATCTCAAGATTCGGCTCGACCTCCCCGACGAGGCCACTCGCCTCAGGATTCTCGAAACACTTTTCGAGAGGAAGCCGTGGGAGCATTTCGACTTGCGCGAGTTCGCACGCCGGACGCCAGGAGCAAGCGCCGCTAGGCTTCGGACGCTCGTTGACCGAGCTGCTGGCTTTGCAGCCGCGGAAAGACGGAAAATCGCTGACCGCGACATGCGGCGCGCGTTGGACGAGGCTGGCGGGAGGGACCGTCCCTTTTTCCAGCCAGTCTATTGGAGCGACTTGGTGCTCGAAGAACATACAGAACAAGACCTGCGAATGCTCATCCGGCTCTTGGAGGAGCCTACCCTTTCGAAGCAGATGAGAATTCCAGCCCCGAATGGAGTGTTGCTCGTGGGGCCGCCAGGAAGCGGCAAGACGATGATTGCCCGCCTCATCGCAACGGTAACGAGGAGAAGCTTCTATCCCATCACCGCAGCGGACGTGCTGGGTGGGATGGCAGGAGAATCCGTGAAGCGTGTCGCACAGGTCTTCTCACGCGCGAAGCAGGAAAGCCCTTCGGTCATCTTCATTGACGAGATGGACGGCCTGTTGCCCCGAACGGCCAAGCACTTGAGTCAGCACGACGTTCAGGTCGTGGAGCAGTTCTTGATTGAGACCAGCAACCTGCAGCCAGAGCAAAATGTGTTTCTGGCTGGCACTACCAATGATCCGGACAACATAGATCCGCGCGCGCTTCGTGGCGGCCGCTTTTCCGAGAAGATCAGAATCGGCGTGCCGGGAATCATCGGGCGAGAGCGACTGATTCGGATGTACTTGGATGGAGCACCACTCGAGCGAGGCCTTGACGTCAACCAGATCGCCAGCCGAATGGAAGGCTTAGCTCCGGCGGACATCGAGGCCGTATGCCAAGCCGCCAAACGGTTTGCCCTGATGCGTATCGGCGATATCCCGAGTTTTCCGCTCCTCAGTTCCAAGGACTTTGAAATGGCCAAAGAACGGATTTGCAGCACGCTCTGACGTCGCGCAATCCAGCTTAAGAGCCCCCTGACTGAATGGTGAGCCGACCAAGAGAAGTTTGGCTCTCCGCACAGGACTCGGACCTGCAACCCTTCGGTTAACAGCCGACGGCTCTCTTTGAACCAGCTGCCTCTCTGCTCCCCGCCGTTCCGGGTCTCACCCCACTTTTTTGACAAACGAAAAGACCGGCATTAGGGTCGGCAGCGCTTCGGACGTGTTTCTCCCCGGCATTGACCCGGAGAGAGAAGGCGTGAGGCGGAAAGGGGGCACACGGGATGAAGCTCAAGATCGACGAGGCATGGAAGCGGCCTCTCGCCGTGTTTGCCATTTGCTTCGTCATAGCAGGCCAAGTCGTCTGGGCCCAGAACCTTGGAGGTCAGCCGCAAACCAACGTGGCCGTCCAGGGGCAGACCGGAGCTCAGCCGGAAGGTGCTTTCCTGAACTTCATCAACTGGATCGGCAACGTGATCGCGCCCGTGGGCGCCGGCGGAGCGGTTGTCGGTGCGGTGGTCTCCTGGCTCCACGGCCGGGGCGTGGGTCGCTGGCTCGCAGCAGCCGCGGGACTGTTGGCCGTTTCTGGGATCACCCGGTTGATCGAGTTCTGGATCTCCAGTGGAACAGGAGGTGTGACGTAGACCAAAACGGCGCGAATGAGCACGACGGAGTTGGCAGGCAGCCCGAGAGATACCGAAAGACGGCCTGCCTGCCAGCGTCCGGCTGAGAGTGGTTATGCAATCCCTTTCTGGAGAGGAAGCGAGAGGACGTCATGGCTGTACCGCAATTGTTGAACGACATCATTCAGGTTCTTCTTAGTCTCACAACAGCAGGTGCGCTGGTCGCGCTCACGCTGGCCGGACTGAGCCTTCGCCTGGAAGGATCAGCAGTTGTCCTGGGTGGCGGATTCAACAGGTGGATGTTGTGGGCGGTTATTTTCGTGGCGCTGCAACCTCTGCTTGGCTGGTTCAGTTCGTTGGGCATCGGAGTTGCGCTGCCTGCCGGCGGAATCGCTTCATCGTGGTTGAACACTTTTCAGTCCAGCGTTTCGAGCTTTGTCTCAAGCTCTGTGGTCGGGCGATTGGGGACCACGTTGGCGGCCTACTTTGTTTTGCGAGCCATTCTGGATAGCGCAAAGGGTGGCCACCCGCTGCCTTCGACCCTCGCCGCGATGTTTCTGCTCGGCGTACAAACCACCCACGCGCTCATTCAAGGATTCAGCACCGGGACGCAATTTGCGTTGGCCGACATCCTGGACAACCTCTGGACCTACTTGGCCGGAACGATCATGCCAATTGCCGCGGGGCTAGCAATCATTGGGGCCATCATCAATTTCGCCACGCACCGGCCAGCCATGCGACTGGTTGCTGTGGCTCTGGCCATGTTGTGCGTTTCGGGAATCTGGAGACTCGTGCTGTCGATGGTGTGAGTAGAGGAGCGCAATGTCTTTCACCAACGGCATCCTCAACCTGACGAACTGGGCGGGAAACGTGATCCTGCCCACCCTCGCGGGCCTGTTCTTTGCCATCGGTGTGCTGCGCTTCTCTCGCAACGAGTCTTACGCCTATGCCATGTACGGCGGCTTCCTTTGCCTGATGGCTTCGGGGCTTTTGCGCGCGATGGAGACGTTTGCATCGCAGCGGCCCTGGAACGACCCGAACGTGTACTGGATTGCTCTCCTGACGCTGGTGAACTGGGTCTGCAACGTGTTGATGCCGGTGTACGCAGGTTTGCATGTAGCGGCGGGTGCCCTGCGAATGGGAATCGTCACGCGAATTCATCCCACGGAAGGCTGGATGCGGCATTTCGCCGCGGCGGCTCTGTGCCTGTTGTTGTCAGGACTGCTGCGACTGGCCGAATTCTTCGTGGCTCAGGGGGTTGGAGGAGTCACGTGAGGGAGACCGAGGGGAAGTCCATGGCGCTTGAGGTGACACCGGTGTACCGCAATCTCAGAACGCGAGTGACATTCATGGGCCTGGAGGCCGAAGACCTGTTCGCCATCCTGGCGCTCGCGGTCGTGGCCAACATCCTCGGAAGATTTCTCGAGCGGGAGATGTTCGGACTGCCCATGAACGTGGTCCTGCAATACATCGTCCCGGTTCTGAGCATCCCGGCGCTGATGCTGTTCAAGTACGGCAAGCAGCGGGGCTACCTCCAGGACTGGGTCATGTTCCACGCCCGGCCGCATGTGTATTCGGCGCTGGAGCGGGACCGCGAATTCACCCGGGAGTACCTCCGCTGGGAAGAGGGCGCATGCCGCTGACCGTGGAACAACACGACCGCCTGTTGAGCACGCCTCCTCTGTGCGAGCAGTTGCGCATCCGCGACCTGCTCGACAACGTGGCCGTGCAGATCGATGGTTCCATGGTGGCTGGCTTTGAAGTGGGCGGAATCCAGTCCTACTACGCGAGCGATGAAGCGCGCAATCGGATCAAGGGGCTGCTCGAAGCATTGACGCGGTCACTGCCTGAGCGCTCCATGCGCATGCAGGTGCGGTTTGAGATTGCAGAGGGCACGGGCGATCTCGTATCACGCTATCTCCAGCAAAGGCGGAATGACAGCCCGATCCTCCGGGCACTTGATCGCCAGCGCCGGGAGGCTTGGACTCAACGCGAGGCTGCCGGCTTCTATCTTCGTCATTTCCTCCATCTCTATTTCGTCTGGAACCCTCGCATTCACCATCAGAGCCCTGATTTCGAGTGGAAACGAAAGATGCGGTCGAACGGCGGCCTGAGTTTCTCGACCGCGAAATGCATCGAGCGGTCGCGGCGGGAGCACGAAGATTTGCTGGCCGAGTTCAACAGCCTGCTGGCAGGCGTGGAAGCCACGCTCCAGGCGACGGGCATGACCATCCGGAGGATGACCCACAACGACCTCTTTCTCGAAGTGAAGCGCGCACTTCATCCCCTCGGAAACGACACCCTGCGGTACCGGCCGCCCGATGAATCGCTCTGGTATGAGAGCGCGCGCAGCCAGATGGCCAACGTGAACATCGAGGATGAACAGGACGACTACCTGAAGATTGGCGGCTTGCTCTACTCCTGGATCAGCTTGAAGGATCTGCCGGACGCGACGTTTCCTGGGATTCTGCGCGAGCTCATCGTCACGGATTTCCCTTTGGTGATTAACGCGGAGACCGTCCTTCCGGATCAGAGCACAGCGATCAAGCAGTACAAGAGCCGCCTCAGAAAGATGCTGGCCGCCCAGAAGGATTTCCACGGCGGTTTCCGCATCAACGTGGACGCGCAGGTGGCGGAGCATCAGTTGATCAGGGTTTTGCAGGACTTGATTTCGAGTTCGCTGAAGTCCTGTCAGATGAGCCTGATTGTTACCACCCGAACCTCGAAGCCCGCGCGAAACCGGCTGGAGCGCGAAGAAGCGGAGCGGATTCTCTCCGACCGGCGCCAACGCGTGTTGCACGCAATTGCCCGGATGAACGGCAGCCGGGGGATTCCTGAGACGCTGGCGCAGAAGCGTCTGTTCTTCTCCGGCTTGCCAGCGATGGGCGGAGAGAACAAGCGCGAGATGGATCTGCTGACGCTCAACGCCGCGGATTTGATGCCGGTCGAAATGCCATGGCGCGGCACGCCCCATTCGCCGCTTCTTCTGTTTGAGACGCCGTACCGGCAGTTGGTGCCGTTCTCTCCGTTCGACGCCAGCCTGGGGGACGCCAACATGCTGGTCATGGCAAAGAGCGGCGGCGGAAAGACCTTCATGACCCAGTTGTTCCTGCTAATGATGGCGCGCGCGAATCCGCAGATTTCCATTATCGAGCGGGGCGATTCCTACCAACCGCTCGTTGAGCTGATGGGCGGACGCGTTATAGATGTGAACCTCGACGGTAGCGAAACGCTCAATCCGTGGGACCTGCCACCGGGAGAGACCACCCCGAGCAAAGAGAAGATCGCCTTTCTCAAGAACCTGACGCGCCACATGATTGGCGACAGCCCGGGGTCGGATAGTTCGCTCCTGGACAACCTGCTGAGCGACGCCATCGGCCGCACCTACAAGCGCTGTGCCATTCGGTATTCGAATCCCATCCCCACCTTCAATGACCTCCGCGAGGAATTGGTGCAGTGGCGGGACGAAGAGCGGATGCAGCGCACCATCGACGAAGCCAAGCTCGCTGCGATCAAGCTGCGTGCCTGGACCGGGGAAAAGGGCATCTACGCCAAGCTGTTCGACGCGCACACGACGATGCGCCTCGACAGCAACTGGCTCTTCTTTAAAGTGGAAGGGCTTAGCTCCGATCCCATGCTCGAAACAGCAATGAG
>Ga0137796_10000672_pt1 | contig 20665 bp, 21 predicted proteins | sample OV2TP3_FD_97704 | JGI IMG/M metagenome (GOLD analysis project Ga0137796, IMG submission 97704) | reverse complement strand
AAACGATCGGACAACGCTCGATCAATTCCGCTCCTTTGATCGTAATCAGTTTGGGGTCTCCCGGCCCGGCGCCGATAATATAAACTTTCATCGTATTTTTTCTTCCCTAATCCTTATCGACATTTCAGAATGCTTTCCCTGACGATCTCCCAGACCTCATCCGGCATTTGCTCAAGCCACCGGGCGTCCACTTTGCCTTCGCTGTCTTTGTGCGATGTCACGACACGCCATAAACGATCACTGACCGAGAGATTGCGCAAAATAACAAAACGTTTAAAAAGAAGCTCGGCCAGCCCTTCTCCCCGAGTTTCCATTTGAAGATGCTCCCCGTCCTCTAAAATAACATGGCCGATCACTTGTAATTTTTTATATCTGACAGGATGATGAGCATCGGGCTCTTTGGGTTTTTCAAAACCATGCTTTGAGAAATCGCAAGGTTCTTTGAGCTCTCCCACCAGATAATATTCTCCCTGGGTTTCCGCCAGGATCGCACCGGCTAATCTCGTGACTTTAGAAAGGATTTTGATTGGAGTGTCAGACACGACTCTCGAGCCTCGCCTCACCCAGAGGCCTGCCTTCCTTATCCAGGCGTAAGGACCGGGCTGGTTTCTGCCCGGCAACGACCTGCCCATCCCAGGTGTATTTATTCGTATAACCGCGCGGCGTCACCATGTACCCTTCATAGACAAAACTATGGCTGTTCCCGATAATCACGGTTGTCAGCATCCCAATTTCATAATCCAAGAAACTGGCTAAATCCGTGAGAATGACTTTTTCCAAATCCCGATAAGCGCTTTTGACCAAGGCGACCGGCGTCTTAAGGTTGCGGTATTTGCTGATCACCTGCTGGGCGATGACGATTTGTTGAGTGCGCCGCCCGCTTTTAGGGTTATAAAGCCCGATGACAAAATCCGCTTGCGCCGCGGCCTCGATCCTTCTTTCAATAACCGGCCAAGGGGTTAAAAGATCCGAAAGCGAAATGATGCAGCAGTCATGCCCCAACGGCGCCCCGACTAAAGACGCGCAGGAATTCATCGCGGTGATGCCGGGAATAAGATGAAGCTCGGGGGAATCTCCTTTTTTCCATCCCATGTCCTTTAACACTTCAAACACCAGACAGGCCATGCCATACACCCCGGCATCTCCCGAAGAGACCAGGGTGACGATCTTTCCCGCTTTGGCACGCTCAACCGCCGCCTTTGCCCTTCCAATTTCCTCGGTCATGCCTGTCCGGACAATTTCTTTTCCCTCAATCAGCGGTTTCACTAATTTAATGTACGTCGTATACCCCACCACCAAGTCCGCTTGGGTGATGGCCTCTAAAGCGGCCGGCGTTAAATGGGCCTCATTTCCGGGGCCAATCCCCACCACATACAAGTGTCCTTTTTTTTCTTCGGTCATCTCGTCCTTTTAAATTTTAACAAGTTCCGGCTGTCTTTGTCTGGCTGGAAAAGGAATCCGCGCCACGGCGATCGTCAGGGATCGCGCAATCGCCGCCTCTTTATAAATTTGCTTAGGGATCAATAAATCTTTTGCTCCCGAGGCCAACAACGCGCTGGGTTCCGCCACCCCTTTTGTTCCAAGAAATTTTTTCACTGTTTCCGAGGGGTTAGGGATGTCTTTTACGGCATCCAACTCCTCGGGCTTATAGACCCTCAATTCCCATCCGTATCTTTCTTTTAAAGCTAAAAAGGCAGGTTCATTGGCTTTCTTATCAACGGTGGCGATCGTTTTAACACAACGCCTATCCAAATGATATTCTTGAAAAACCTTTTTTATCCCCCGCTCGACCAATTCCAAAGGCGTAAGGCTGTCACACCCTAAACCGAGGACCAAGCTCTTCGGACGGTAAATAACCGCTTTCTTATAAATTTCCGGATATTCTTCCCGGATATCCCGATCCGTAATCAAAAGGATGGTCTCATAAGCGGAAGGATCTACATTTTCTAGACGGGTGGTGTAGTCCACTCTTGGGGGAAAGGATTTATCAAGAGGCCAGAAATGGGGTTCCCCTGTTTCTTGAATGATAAGAACAGGCCGTTCGTTAACAACCGCGGCACAACCCACAGTGACATTGCGATCGAGATCATCCAGGACCCACCCGAGTTCCCGGCCTAAAATATCGACCGTTAAAGTCCCCTGAACGTCGGAAGCGGTGGTGATGACCGGTATGGCTTCTAAAATTTTGGCGACTCGATGAGCAAATTCGTTACCCCGTCCCACATGACCGGAAAGAATCGGAACAACAAATCGGCCCTGATCATCGATGCAAAGAATCGCCGGATCAATTTTTTTGTTCTCAAATAAAGGGGCGACCATACGGACAACGGCGCCCACACTAATAATAAAAATATGGGCATCGTAAGACTTAAACGTCTTCTCCAGAGTCGGCCCCATGGGAAGCGGCATCGGTTGCGCCTTAACCGGCACCTGAGAAATCAACCGAAGTATCAATTTCTCGGAAACGTACAAATCCGCCTGCGAAAGATGTCTCTCAAGATTCTGGGCAATCTCCAGGCCGTGCTTGGTAATCGCATAAATCGCCCAAGGTTTTCTCGTTTCCGTCATGCCTCCACCTCGTACGGAGATTCGTCCTGCCATCTTTTGCCTTCGAGAATACCGCTTCGATTCTTTTTACAGACCACAACCATCGAAAAATAATCACAGTGGTCATTTTTAATACGGGCAATGTCGCGAATTATTTTTTGTTGTTTCATGGTGGCTTTGGAAACATACACGGCGCAGCCTAAGAGACCTTCAGCGTCGATCGCCTTCACAACTTCCGGCATACAGGAGGAGACTTTCATCAACAGAACCGTGTCAAACATCCGCAAAATCGTTCGTAAATCATCAAGGCCATAAGACGCGGGGATGATGGCGATTCTTTCCTGCCCATCAGCCAAAGGGATGTCCGCAGCAATGGCCACAGCCGATAGAGACGTCACCCCCGGAATAACTTCCACGTCGACGTCTGACCAATGTTTCTGGGCGTGATGGTAAAGATAAATAAAGGTGCTGTAGACAAACGGATCTCCTTCGGTGACAAAGGCAACGCTCTTGCCTCCTTGAAGACGCTGATAAATCTCCTGAAAGGCCATATCCCACGCCGGCTTAAGACGCAAAGAATCTTTCGTCATGGGAAACTCTAAGAAAAACCTTTCTTGTTGAGCGATCTCACCCAGATTGGGCTGGGCAATACTCCAGGCAACCGAGGGGCTGAATTGATCTTTCCGGGGAATGGCAATACAGTCGACCTTGCGCAGACAATCAACAGCGCGCAGCGTCAGCAAATCAGAGGCTCCTGGTCCTACACCAACGCCATACAGCTTTCCCGATTTCATAGCGCGGTCTCCTAAGGTCTCATCATATCTTTTCGAACGGCAAAGATGTGGATCGGATTCAACGCCTCATAACGATAATACTTCGCCAGAGGAACCGCCCGGGAGACATTGAGCAAAACGACCTCGGGCGTTAAATCCTTTTCTCGAAAATATTGATAAGCCTCTTGAACATTCTCTAAAGTAATGGCATTGACAACCAATGTCCCATGATCTTTGAGTTGTTCAAGGCCCACGTCGAGAATCTCCCGCATGCTTCCTTTGCTCCCCCCCACAAAGATGCTATCGGGCGAGGGCAACCCCACGAGAGCCTCCGGGGCCCGGCCTGCAATCACGTGGACATTATCCACTTTATGAAGAATCAAATTCTGCCGGCAGATCTCAACGCTTTCCTGATCGACTTCGATCGCATAAATTTCTCCCTCAGAACAAATCTTGGCGGCTTCAATGGCTACAGAACCAGAGGCTGTCCCGATATCCCATACGACGGAGTTCTCCCTCAGCCGCATAAATCCCAACGACAACAAACGCACCTCCCTTTTCGTAATCAATCCTTTCTTAGGCATGCGTTTCTCGAATTCATCCTCGTGCAGAAACGAAATGACCACCGGGGCCTGTTGACCGTCCTGATCTCGCAAAAGGATCAAAATATTTAAATCGGAGATATCGTCGGCCTTCGATAATTCCTCTAAGGAAAACAAACGCACCCTCTCCTCGGCTGCGCCCAAATGTTCGCACACCCAAGCCTTCCAATGGCTCTCTCCATAACCGAGCATATACCGGGCAATGGTCTGCGGAGAATTTTCCGGATCCGTAAAGACCGCAATTTTATCGTGGGATTGAATTTTTGTGATAAACCCTTTGCGCGGACGTCCATGAAGACTCAAGGTCGTGGCGTCATCCCAGTTGATTCCAATCTTAGAAAAAGCCAGCTGCACCGACCCCGGATGAGTCACAATCTCCACATTGTCTAATCCCAGTTTTTTCACCAATAATCCACCGATGCCAAAATACAAAGGATCGCCGGAGGCTAAAACAACAACATCGTGCTCATCAGACAACTCTTCGATTTGCTTGATGACATCCATTATTTTTCCTTTAATCGGGATCTTTAATCCTTCGAATTGAGAAAAAAATTCCAGATGACGCTCCCCTCCCACGAGGACTTGGGCCTTGGAAATGGCATTGACCGCACGGGCGCTCAAGCTCCCACAGCCACAATCGCTCATGCCAATCAAAGTGACCGGCTTTGTTTTTTGGGGATAGGCAATGGTCTTATCCAATAGTTTTGACGGATTCATATCTTTTCCCTTTCGACAAAAGCAATAAGGCATGGATAATGGCCACCGCAATGGGGCTGCCTCCTTTACGACCGCGGCTGATGATGGACGGAGTATCGAGCGGCAAGATCATTTCTTTTGATTCCGCCGCAGACACAAATCCAACGGGAACGCCGATAATAAGGCCGGGCCTGGCCCCCTCTTCTTTAATCAAACGGGCTGTTTCTATCAAAGCCGTCGGGGCATTGCCAATAGCGACAATCGAACCGTCCAGCAGCTTTAAGCGCTGGGCTTTTTGCATGGAGACAATGGCCCGCGTGGAATTTTTTCGCGTCGCCTCTTCGATGACATCCGGATCAGAAATGAAAGAGTGCATTTGACAGCCGTAGGCATGGAGACGTTCCGCATTCAGACCGGCGATAATCATTTTCACATCAACAATAATCGGAGCGCCCCGCATCAAAGCCGCAACACCAGAATCGATGGCTTGGGGATGAAACTGAAGAATATGTTTGAATTCAAAATCCGCGGTGGCATGAATAACCCGTCGGACAACTTCCCATTGATCGGGTTTAAAATGATGTTCTCCGGCTTCCTGATCAATAATGGCAAAGCTATTGTCTTCAATAGCCCGGCCCAAAACGGTCATTTGACGCATGTCGTTATCGACCGGAATTTTATTGGTCATGACGTCCCTTTGGGTCTGAATACTGGGCTAACAGTTTCCCTTCAAAATCAAATAAATAAGTGAGCACTCGGGGAGCTTCTATAGGCTTTCTTCCCGAGTGCTCATCCTGAAGCCCGAAGGGCTGAAGGATCTTATAAGATCCTTCCTCGCTTCGCTCGTCAGGATGAGGGGTCTGGAAAACACCCCGACCCCTCATATGACTCTCGGCAACACGGCAGACCTCCCGACAGACAAGCCTTGTGAGTCCGGCGATTTTTTCACCCTCCGCCAATTCTAAAACATGCCTTGCCGTATTGGCTTCTTTTATCTTTTGACAGACACTCTCATCGGCGCCGGCTTCTTGAGCCAGCCGAGACAAAAGCTCGGTATTGACTTGGGAGCCGGCGACGTGCGTCTGCATCTTTCCATCGGCCATTTTGGAAAGCTTTCCCATCATCCCGACAATATGAACGCATGCGATCCCCTTCCTGGCTGCGGTACGCAGCCCCACGCCGATAAAATCTCCGACTTGTATAAAGCTCTCCTCGGGAAAATGCGGAAAATAACTCATGGCAAACTGCTCCGATTTGCCTCCTGTCGTCATGACCAGCTGCTGAACGCCCTGGGCGCAAGCCACCTCGATTTCCTGAATCACGCTCGCTTTAAAAGCGGCCGTGGAATAAGGCTGCACGATGCCGGTCGTCCCTAAAATCGAGATCCCCCCGATAATCCCCAGGCGGGCATTGGTGGTCTGCTGGGCCATTTCTTCGCCGCTCGGAACACTGATCACAACGCGTGCGCCTTTATATTCTTGACTATCTTTTAATTCTTCCAAAACCATTTCCGTGATATTCCGATGAGGAACTGGTGTTATCGAGGGTAAACCGACCTTAAGCCCTAAACCCGGTTTGGTGATGTGGCCCACGCCTTCCCCATTGATCAAATCAATTCCAGGCTCTTTTTTTAATGTCACCGTAGTCGTAATCTCTGCGCCGTGAGTGCAATCCGGATCATCACCGGCATCTTTAATGATACTGGTTGTGGCTTGTTCTCCGCTTCTTTGACAACGCTTCAGCGTAAAAGTGACCTTTTGTTTATTGGGAAGCGTTGTTTCAATTGTTTCCAAGGAAACCCCTTTAATCAGATAACGCGCCGCCGCTTTCGCCGCCGCCGCGGCACAGGCGCCTGTGGTAAAGCCCTTCCGATGGCCTTTGGGATCTCTGGATTTCAACTCTTCTGTCATCGCCTCCACTCAACGCTCACTCCCTTAAACAGCCAAGGACTTTAAAGACTCATGATGAAAAAAGGATTCAACGACAATCTGGTCTTCCTGATAATCGCCGCTCATTAAAAATCCGTCTTTGAGCTTTCGTAAAACCTGACCATCGCCGCTTAAATAAATTTTGGTAAAGATTTGATCTCCCAGAATCTGGGCTGTTTTCTCCTCAATAGTGCCCTTGCAACTTTCTTTTGTTTTATATTCGGCAAGGGCACTGAGGGGGTGTGGGGGAACCTGTTCCCCCACGATTGGGGGGTGCTCAGTCCCGACCAAAGGTCGGGACGCCGAAGGGGGGCTTGCCCCCCTAGCGGAAGTGCCGCTGGATATTCCAGAGAATTTAGTTGCAGCGGCACTAGATTCCATACGTGATTCGTCGCCGACAACTGGAACAGGCAATACCCACTGGAAAAAAAGCGATTGTGGCAGCCACGATTGAACACGTGGGACGGGAATAAAATAATCAAGGGAGGAAACAATCCAAATGAGTTTTGATTCCTCTAAGAATGGCTTCAGCGCCTCACCACGGGATAATCCCAACGCCGCGGTGATTCCCGTGTCGGTTGCGATGCACAGAACGCGCTGCTCTTGATTTCCTGGAGCGATTTGATACTTTCCCCAAGGACCGCTGAATTCAAAGACATCGCCCACCTTTAATTCATGCATAAAGCCCGATCCCACGCCCTGGGAGATTCTCTTTACAGCCAGCTCGAAATAATGCTGCTCGCTGTCCAAGGAGAGAATCGAATAGGCCCGTTTGCCTAACTTGCCGTTCGGCAAGATTTCTCCACTATTAACAATAATGTACTGACCTCCCTTGAAACCAAGCTCCTTAGGCTCAATCATCTCACAGAGAACATGACAGACATCCTCCTGCCATTTCTCCCATTGAATAACCCGTGCCTGTTTAATGCTGGCCATCGCCTCTTTCTTGATCCTTATCGAGGAAAGACCTCGTGGATAAAATCATGAACCTCATCCAATTCTTTATAGAATTGATTCATGTCATTGATTAAACGGTTCAGCTCTAACTCTACCTTCTTCGTTGTGACCATAAGCGCTCGGTAATATCCGATCTTGGGGTCATTTTCCTCAGTCTTGGAAACTTTTTCCGCTAGAGGAATTAAAGACTGCGCATACAACCGTTTAAGCTCTGTCAGCGTCTGGGCTTTAATCAGGGGCGCAATGGGGCCGGGGGCCGTTGCAGCTTTGCCCAATTCCGCGAGCTCATGCTGTTTTTCCTTTTCATCTTTAATGCCTAAGACATTCATGAGGCCTAATCTTAGGCCTGCTATTTCATGACAAGCCATTGTTTCTCTCCTTCTGATATAAATTATTGTATTATCTGATCCACAATCTCAGCGACCAGTTCGTCTTTCATGAGATGTTTCCAAAGAATATCTTCGGCATATTTTTCTTCGCAGCGTCTATACCAAATCCCATCAGGATAAATAGCGACCGTGGGGCCGTCTCCGCAACATCCCAGACAAGAGGTCTTGGTGACTTTTATTTGTTTCTCCAAACCGTTTTCTTTAATCAAACGCCGCAATGTTTCCAAAAGACGAATACTCCCCTGATCCACACAATCAACATTGCCGCAGACTAAAACATGTTTTTTGATAGGGGCGTGGGCATGGCTGTGCGGCATGGCTTGATTATGAGTGAAACTATGGCGAATGCTCCATAATAGAGAGTTGAGCCCGCCGACTTTTTCTTGAATGTGATTAAGTGGCACGCGGTATTGGCATGTGTCACAAGGCAAGGGTTTACCGCCGTACTCAAGGTCTGTTAACCGCTCTTTTAACAAATCAAAAATCAATGGATCTTCACCCAATGTTTTAGAAATCTTAAAAGAAATCCAGGGATAGCGTTCAACGTAAGGAATAACGAGTTCCTCTAATTGCTGAACCAGCCGTCCGGGGAATAATAGATAGGGCTGCAGGATGATCGCCTCCGGGGCGTCTCTGACCAATCGTTCCAGGGCTTCTTCGACTTTGGGTTTGACAATCGCTATAAAACAATAATCGATTTTTGCATAGGGTGATGTTTCTTCCAACATGCGAACCAATTTACAAAAATCGCTGTTGGCGTCCGGATCGCTCGACCCCCGTCCTATCATCAAAACCGATGTCTTTTCTTTTTTCTTATTCAACTGCCGGGAGGCTTCTTCAAGCCGCGTCGCCGTAAGGCGCACCATATTAGGATGAACGCCCAACGGCACGGCAACACCAAATTGGACCTGAGGAAAATTTTTCCTCGCCTCGGCTACAGCCAGAGGCAAATCATTTTTGACATGACCTGCCGCAAAAAGAAAAAACGGCAATACAATCACCTCGCTGGAGGTGGAGGCCATCCGATCCAAAGCTGTCTTCAAATCCGGCTGCGCCAACTCGATATAGGCATGAGCAATTTCGTGTCCGGTAATATATTGCTTCCATTGATCAACGAAACATTCAAACTCTTTGTTGGCCTGTTGAACCCGGCTTCCATGCCCAACAATGATAACGGCTTTTTTCTTCTCAATCATTTTTTGTCCCAGCTATTCCAATAAATTAAATCTTCCAGACGCTTTCGTCCAGCCCAGCCTTCGACCTCCAGCATTGGTTTTTTGGGAAATTCAGAAACATAACCCAAACAAAGATAAGCAATGGGGTTAATATGTTTCGGAATTCTTAAAACTTTCTTTAATAAATCATTATTAAAGATGCTGACCCAGCCTACGCCGATCCCTTCCGAGCGAGCCGCCAACCAAAGATTTTGTATGGCACAACACGTACTGTATACATCCGTCTCTTTAATGGAATTTCTCCCTAAAACGTGCGGGCCTCCTCGCGTAGGATCACAGGTGATGCAAAGATTAACCGGTGCCTCTTCAATGGCTTCTAATTTTAAACAGAGATATTTTTTGAGCTTCTGACCTGCATAGTTCTTTTTCGCTCTCTCATTTTCTGTTTTAAAAATTTGCTTCACTTTTTGTTTAACTTTCTGATCGTCGATCACAACAAAATTCCAAGGCTGCATGAAACCAACCGAACCAGCGTGATGCGCGGCCTTAAGGAGCTTCATCAAGATTTTTGGGGGAATCCCTTGGGGAAGAAATTCTTTACGGATATCCCGGCGTTCATAGATGGCCCGGTAAACACCCCTTTTCTCAAGCTCGGGAAAAACATGCTTATTGCTCATTTTCCTAAAAATCGCTTTTCTCATTTAAACGACTTCTGCTTGTTCCCCTGTATTTGCGAAACGCCGGGCGTTCTCAACCAAACACAAGGCTCTCTGCGGATAAGAAAGAAAATGGCAATGAACATAAGTCGCTAAAAGATTACCACCCATATAACCTTCCGGACGAAAAATCTGTTTTCTTTTTTTATCGACACGATGAATCGATTCACGGCCTTCGGCATCCCACCGCGAATAATGAAACTCGTGCCCACGGAATCGTTCGCCTTGCTTTCCTAAAAAGCAATCTTTGATCAACTCATTTTCACAATAACCGAAATGAACAAGACGAGGCGTCATTTCGACAAATCCCGGAATGACCCCGACCATTTTATGCGTCTTTTTCTCTAATGTTCTTATCCCTTCTGTCAAATACATAAGACCGCCGCACTCGGCATAGGTCGGCATTCCTCTCTCGATAGCTTCGCGAACAGATTCTTTGATGTATGAATTTTTCTCAAGTTCCGCAGCATAAACTTCTGGGAACCCTCCTCCAAAATATAAACCGCCGATATTGGGGGGGAGTTCTTTATCCTCCAAGGGGCTATACGGCACCAATTCGGCACCACAGAGACTTAAAAAATCAAGATTGGCTTGATAATAAAAATGAAAGGCCTTGTCTTTGGCATAAGCGATGCGAATTTTCTGATTCGAAGGATTGACGACTTCCTTCCTGATCTGAAAAAATGCCGCGTCATCCGATGGGACGGGATTGATATCCACGCGGTATCGTTGGGCCAGATTCAGAATTCTCTGAAGATCAATGGTGGAGGAATCTTCCGGGGGATTTATCTCCGTAAATTTTATTAAGCGTTCAAGACATTTCAGGAATTCTGCGTTCTCCGAAGCAGGCTTGAGCCCGAGATGTCTTTGGGGAATGGAGATGTTCTCGTCCCGGAAAATGGCTCCCAGGACAGGACACTGATTATAGCAATCAATGGCTTCACGAAGAATTCTAAAATGATTCCAGCTTGCCACGCGGTTTAAAATAACACCACCGATTTTTACTTCTTCGTCCAGAGCTTGATAACCTTTGATGATCGCCGCTACCGAACGGGCCATCCTAGCGGCATCTACAACAAGGATGACTGGGGCTTTAAGCATCTTGGCTATCTGGGCTGTGCTGCCATCATCGCTCGTCGCATTAAATCCATCAAATAATCCCATCACTCCTTCTATAACCGCGATGTCTCGATTGTGTGAAGTTTCCTCAAACAGCCACTGGACCGCCGCAGTTCCCATCATCCAATCATCTAAATTATGAGAGGGGCTTTGGGTAGCCATCTCATGATAACTCGGATCGATGTAATCCGGTCCGACCTTATAGGCCTGCACGCGATAACCTGCTTTTCTTAATCCGGCCATAACGGCTAACGACACGGATGTTTTGCCAACCCCGCTATGTGTTCCAGCAATAATCACTCTCGGAACACTCATACGAACCGTTCTCCTAAAATTTCAGCCAAAAATTTCATATCAATGTTTTTTTCTACTTCATCCGCCAAATGATCATAATCTTTGTCCGGAGTCAAAACAGGATGTTCTTTGTCTTTAGGAATCGCTAATCCCGATAAAGAACGCAGCCGATTGAGAAAATAGCGGCGGAAGGGGGCATTATCAAATAGACCGTGCAGATAAGTCCCGATCACAAAGGAGGGCTTTCGTGATCCATTTTTATGAAAGAGACAATATCCATCATAATCGTCGGATCTGTGGCCTTGGCGTTCCATGATTTTTAAGAATGGAGCCCCCACTGCTTCGCTTTGTCCCCTGAAATCGCAAAGCGATTTCGGGGATTTAATCCCGGAAAGGCTTCGCCTTTCACGGGACGAAGCAAAGCGGTGGAGGCGGAACCCTGAGCGAGTGAGCGAAGCGAACGAGTCGAAGGGTCGATCCTTCCCATTTAAGCCAGAGGTTTGTCCCATATGAATCTCATAGCCGGCAACCGCCAACTGGCTCTCCAGATGCACGGCCTTCACTGCAACGGTTGTCTTTTGAGAAGAAAACCTCGTTACCGTCGGCAGCAACCCCAAGGCCGCAACGCTCGAGCGCGATGATTCGATGTGATCCGGATCATCGATGCGCACCCCCAGCATTTGATACCCCCCGCAAATACCTAAAATGCATACCCCCGCATGCCAAGAGCGCTTAATATACTCCGTAAATCCCGACCTTTTCAAAAAATCCAAATCCGCCACGGTATTTTTTGTGCCCGGAATAATCAATAGATCGGGAAAACGATGCCGATCGGGTTCCTGCACATACTCTAAAATAACGCCCCTCTCGCGGGCCAGGGGCTCGAAATCAGTAAAATTCGAAATCCGGGGCAAACGGATGACGTGAATCAATAACTTCTGTGAACCCCCACACCCATCCCTGGCCTGCCAGCCAGGGCAGGCAGGGTGTGGGGGTGAAGAATGTCCCCGTAAAATTTTCGATTCCTCTAAAACCACCGCGTCTTCCTGTTTAATATTCAAATTCCTCATCATAGGAAGAACGCCCAAGGATTTCCGCTCAATCTTTTTTTCAATCCACTCAATCCCCGGTTTTAAAATCTCCTGATCTCCCCGAAATTTATTAATGATAAAGGCCCGCGTGAGCTCTTTCTCCCTTGAATCCAAAAGCTCGAAGGTTCCGACAATCTGAGCAAAAACGCCCCCGCGATCGATATCGCCCACCAAGATAACCGGCGAGGATACGCTCTTGGCCACCGCCATATTCACCAGATCATGATGTTTCAAATTGATCTCGGCCGGGCTCCCCGCGCCTTCGATAACCACGATGTCAAACGCTCGTCGCAATTGATGAAGAGCCTCGGCAACGCATGAAATCAGATCTTTTTTCTTATGTTGGTACTCCTTGGCTGTCAGCGTTGCCAAAACTTTTCCTAAAACAACCACTTGCGATGTGGTGTCGGAATTGGGCTTTAAAAGAATGGGATTCATCCACGTCGATGGCTGAAGACCGCAAGCCTGTGCTTGGACGGCTTGCGCGGTTCCGATCTCCCCTCCTTCTAAAGTCACGGAAGAATTGTTGGCCATATTTTGGGCTTTAAAAGGAGCCACGCGATAGCCTCTTCTTTTCAGAATACGGCACAAGGCCGTGGTGATGACGCTTTTCCCCACATTGGAGGCCGTGCCTTGAATCATAATCGTTTTAGCAAGCCTAGTCATGAATTATGTCTTCCCAGCTTAAGGTCTGTAGAGGCTGCGGAAATTCGAAGACGAGCCAGCGGTCTCGCCGGATCATTGAGTGGATTCACAGGGCCCATCAACAGAGTATTGTTTATTCAGGTGTAACGACCTCCTGTCCTTGTGTCTTTCTGGCTGCTTGTTTCCACCTCTTCTCTTCCGGCAGAAATTTCTTGATAAAGGTAACAAAGCCATAAATGGCAAAGGTAAAGAAAACGGCCGTCAGAACAATCAAAACGATGTGTTGGAATACCCCTTGAGGCTCATATTCTCTGCCCATAATTTCTATCCCGATGTGATGGGCAAAGACCAGCGATTGATTCAAAGACAAGAACGCCAACGCAAAAAAAATTTTGCTTAAAGATTTTAAATGCCTTTTCATAAAATCCCTCTCTTTCATTGCGTGCTTCCTGATTATTAGAGATGAGTTATCCTCTTGATCGGTATAATCAATCGTTCATTCGCACTGGTTATCCCCCCTTTCATTCTTAGAGCCCCACTTCAAATCTCAAAATAGCGACAACGGCATCCTCTAAATCTGGATTGGCTCCCGGATCAAAGACAAACTGCACATCCGCCTGAAGGGCCAATTTCTCCGACACCTTTGCCCGATAAGTCGCCTCAATTGTTCTCTCTGCTCTATCTCTCGTTTCTGCCAATCTCAACTCTTCACTGATCGAGGCGTAGGCCAAACCAACCCCCGCAATGTCTTCGTCCCGCCCGGGGATAAGCCCTTCATAATGCAATCCACTGCCTAAATAAACATCAACGGTATTGCGGTCATCCGGCGCTTGGCCATACTGAAAGAAAACCCCCAGCCCCTCCTGGTCTTTTTCCCGATACACCATTTGGTCTAGAAGACTATAGAAACCATAATTATCGTCATGCCTCACTTTTGCCCCTGTGTCGTCGGTTGCAAAAACATCATCCACATCTTTATCGTGATGCCAGGCCCCCAACTTTAACGTCCCCGGCAAAGGTTCCTCCCCCCGTCCTAAGGGAAGCTGATAATGCAGATCTGCTTCCGTCAAGGTCATAACACCGTGCTTTTTATTAAAGGCAATATGAGTCCCGTTTTCATTTGTGTCATGATCGCGGGGGTCTCCGTGAAAGACACCCGTTAAGAGCTCAAGATTTTGATTCGGCTGCCATTGGAATCGTACCCCGGGGCTGGTGATAGGAAAGATGGAGGGCTTGGTGTTGACCGTAATCTCCGGGCCGATGCCGAATGAGCCGTTAATAAAGACCCCCGCGTATTCTGAAGCATAAAAATCGGCATTGATATCCCGCAGCCCCAATAAGATGGAAAGTTTCTCAGCAAACAACCGTTGTTCATACCAGAGCTCAAAGAGGCGAAACGTACGGGCGGTCTCGATATTATCCACGCCCTGCAGATCCCCGACGAATTTTTCGGTGGGCCGGCTCGAGCCGTGATTATAAATCCCGTAAATCGAAAATGTGCCCTGATCCCAGAACCCGAGCTTTTGAGTGTCGGCCGTCATGATCAAATCCAGATTCCCAAGAAAAGCGGTGCCGTTTTTAATCCCCCCGGAAACCGTGCTCACCGAATCCCCCGTATAGAGGATGTCGAATGCGATCCCCTTCTCTTGCCAATGAGATCTCGCTCGGCGCATCTCTTCAAAGATATTCGCTTGGACAGCACTCCCCTGGATGAGGTTAAAGACAAACGACACGAAAAGCCTTAAAACGATTTTCCTCTTTTTCCCTTCTCCCATAGATGGATTGTCCTTTCTCTTAAGATTAATATAAAAATATCAAGCATATTCCTTCCTCAGCTTCTCCCACAGCTCTAACTTTGACCAGTCGGGTTCTTTCTGGCGCTGTAGCTTATCATTTAAATAAGGGTTAGGTAAAAAAATTGTTATCATCTGCTCATTTAATCCATTCCAAAAGCGCAGGCCCCAGCTTCGAGGAACGCAGGATGAATCTAAAGTTCTCATAAAGGCCGCTTTCGAAACCCGTCGCTCTTTGGCTTGCTGGGCAATTGTCTTAGGATCCGTTTTTATATGCGTTGTTGTTCCTTTATATTCCCCAATGCACAGGTGAAAATGCCAAGGCCCCGTATCGACCGTTAAATAGCCGTCCAGAATTGTTACCTTCGGCTTTTCGGTCAAGACCAACTCAAAAACCGCCCCCGGAACGCAGGGACCGAACCGCAATTGTTTCCAATGATTCTCATACAAGTCTCGGAAGAGCTTTTCCATTCTTTCGGCGGAAGGATCCATATACCCGTATTCCGTCTTTGAGCCGTCTAAATTTTCAATCACTTCGACCTTGCCAATGACAGCACTTTGAAGGTTACTAACTACGGATTGGTTAGACATAGGTCCATCTCCTTTACATCTTGATGGTTAAAACCTTGATTGATGGAGCCGTTATTTAGAAAAGTCAATTGGATCGCCTTCAATACGGGATCGTGACGAACGACCGAATCCGTATGAAATACAGCTTTCACATGAGAAGGGGTCAATACTTCAACAGGAGTTCCTTGAGCGATCACCCGGCCTTTGGACAATAATACGAGCCGGTCACAAAACCTTGCCGCCATATTCAAGTCATGCATCACGAGCACAATTCCCATATTATAAGCCTGATTTTTAATTAACTCTAAGATTTTGATTTGATGATAAATATCTAAATGCGATGTGGGTTCATCCAATAAAAGAAATCGAGGCGTTTGCGTCAAGGCCCGACCCAACAAGACGGTTTGTTCCTCACCCCCGGAAAGCTCATTGATAAGCCGATCCCTGAACTGGTCGGTATCGGTTAACTTCATCATCTCTGCGGCGATTTTGTAATCCTCAGCAAGCATCGGTTCAAACCGCCCTCGATAGGGGTCTCGTCCCATGAGAACGACGTCATGGCAGAGAAAGGCAAAATTGGAAAAGGTATTTTGACATAAAATGGCCATTTCCCGCGCCAATTCTTTTCGGCTATACGATGAGATATTTCGTCCATCAATCTCAATTGTGCCCGATGTGGGTAAAATCGTTCCTAAAATCAAACGCAAAAGCGTTGTCTTTCCCGAACCGTTAGGGCCAATCAACCCCGTGATTCTGGAAGGGGGAAAATTGAGAGAAATATCAGAAAGAATTCTCTTACCCTTAACTTTATAAGACACTTCATTTAAAGAAATTGAATGGATCATAGACTTTTCACCTCATCTTTTCGTTTGATTAATAAATAGATAAAAAGCGGTCCTCCGATACAAGAGGTGACCACACTGATTCTTAATTCCTCGGGACGAATGATCGTCCGACAAATTAAATCAGCTAGAGGCAAGAAAGAAGCCCCGGCCAAAAAACTGGTCCCTAACAATATCCTATGATCGGGGCCGACGATCAACCGCATAATATGGGGAATGACAAGCCCCACAAATCCAATCGAACCACCCACGGAAACCGAAACGCCCGTCAAAAGAGATGTCAGAAAAAGAAGAATTCTCTTCGTCCATTTGACATCGATGCCTAGCCCCTGCGCGCTTTCTTCGCCAAAGAGCATAATGTTTAAATCACGGGCATAGGTCAAAATAATAAGAGTCGCCGGCAAAATGATGGGCACAGACATTTTTAAATGAGTCCAACTACGCCCATCCAATCCCCCCATCAGCCAAAAAATAATTTGACGTCCCAATTCGTAATTCTTGATGGCCAAGGATAAGATAAAAGAGGTGAGGGAGATCATCACGCCTCCGACAGCAATCCCTGAGAGGAGCAGAAGATTGACGGGTGTCTTTCCATGATCCGTGGCGATGAGATAGACGATAAAAGTCGCTATCAACGCCCCTAGGAAAGCCGATACCGGCAGCGCGTAGAAATAATAGGAAGCCCAACCCAAGTAAATTGCTAAAACCGCCCCCAACGCGCCACCGCTGGTTGCCCCAATAATGCCTGGATCAGCCATGGGGTTTCTGAAAAGACCTTGAATGACGGCACCCGCAATGGCTAAAGCTCCACCGACAAGTGCCGCAACCAGCACTCGCGGCAAACGAACTTCGGTGATGATCAATTCTTGTGCTTTTGTCCAAGTCCCATCCAACGAAACGAAAGGAATCTTATTAATAATGATTCCCACCGTCTCTTGAAAAGAGACTGTTACACTTCCTAACGCGGTTGCGGCCACAACCACGAGACTTAAAAAAAATAGAAGAAAGATAACAATCGTGAAATATTTTTTATCTTTTTCAATGGCGATCATAGCGTCTCTGTTCAAAAAAAAGTTCCGGATGAAGGACGCGCGCCACCTCCTCAACCCCGCGGACTACAAACTGGGAAATCGTGGTTAAATACTTTCCAGGAATGACGTAAATGTGATTGTTTTTGATCGCCCGGACGGTTTGCAGGGCCGGATCAGCGCGAAGCTCGTGGACAAATCCTTCTTTCCCGGGAGAATAGCTGCTCAATAAAATGACGTCCGGATTCCATTCAATCAACTTTTCAACGGAAACCTTCTGCGAACCCATAATCCCGTGCTCAGCCGCGACATTCCTCCCTCCTGCCCGAACAATAAGCTCATGAATCGTCGTGTCTTTCCCAGAGGTAAATCCCGAAGCGCTATAACTCATCACAGTCGGTCGCGTTTTGATATTCTTGATCTTGGCCTCGATCTCTTCTAATTTCTCATTCATTTGAAGAATCACTTCCTGGGCTTGGGTTTCTGCTCCTACCGCTTGCGCAATCCTCTCGATATTTTTCTTCACATCATCGATGGAATTGTAAAACTCGATTTGGACGATCAGGAGATCCGCATCCAACAGCAGTTTGACCACCTCCGCGCGGGTGAATTGGGCGACAAAGACGAGATCTGGCTCGCACGCGAGGATTTGTTCAATATCCACCTGGATTTTATGGAGAATCTCTTGCGCCCACGCACTGACATTGGAAATAGAATCATCGGCGGCGAGATAAGTCACCGCTTGAATGCGCGATGGATCAACTAAGTCTGAGAGAATTTCATCGGTGGCTAACAGGACCGAAACAATCCGCTGCGGCGGCTTGGTTAAGGTGAGTGTTCTTCCCTTCCCGGCATCGATAGTTCTGGGAAAACCCACATCTTTGGCCGGCTTTCCTTCTCCAACGAAAAAGAGAATAAGCCCCAATGAAACGGCAAGAAAAATTTTCTTCATCATTAGAATTTAGCCCCAATACCGCTTAAGAACTTAATCCCGGCCGTTGAAAATCCGTAAACCTCTTCATAATCAACGCCAAATAAATTCTCAATCTTCGTAAAAATTTTCAATTCCGGAATCTTCTTTGCTATCACATACGTCAGCGCCAAATCTGTCTTGGCATACGAAGGCAACCTCACGCGCACGGCAGGACTTTTAGAAAAATCACGATCAATGCTTTCTCCTTGAAAGGTCGTATTTAAATTGAGATTAAAACGCTCGTGGGAGAGATTAAAAGTCACAGCGCCTCGGTGTTTCGGTCTTCTTAATAAAGGTTCACCTGGCGTAAAAAGCGTGCCGCCCACCCCGCCGTCATCGAGCGCTTTTGTTTCTAAATAGGTGTAAGACAAAACCAAAGACGTTTCGTAATTTTTCCAAAGACTGGGAGCGACCTTCAGCGAAGACTCAACTCCCGAGGACTCGGCCTCCTGGATATTACGAAAGGGTTCGGCGCTAGAAATAAAGGCGATCAAATCATTGTATTGATTGAAGAAGTACGTAACATTGATTTCCATGACATCTCTAGAGAGATATTGGTCAATGCCCACCTCCCAGCTCTTGACCCGTTCCGGTCTTAAATCCGGATTAGGAAGGATGGTCGCTGAGCCAAAATTCTGCAAGAAGCTGGGCTCCTTGATTCCCTCTGCGTACGATCCTCTGATTTTAGTTTGTGTCGCAGGCAAAATAAAACCGGCGGAAATGTGGGGGTTGATTTCTGTGCCGTAGGTCTCATTTTGCTCGATACGCATTCCGGGAATGACAAAGAGGATGTCGTTGTAATTCCATTGATTTTGGAAGAAGTAGGCATGATTGTTTCGGGATTGATCGATTTGCGTAATGGTCGTTGAGGTTGTCGTGCGGCGGGAGGTTTGTTCAAAAAGTTCTTTTTCCCAGGCAAAGCCTGTTGTTAAGAGCGCCTCTAATGGGCCGAGTGCCGGCAAACGAAAACTCCATTGATAATCCACAGAAGGACGAATCTCATCACTGTTGGTATGGACATCGGCTGTGTCGACCCCTGTATCCCGAGGATCAACGGAAAGACGGTCCTCATCTTGAAGGCCTAAGGTGAGCTTATGATCCCACCAGGAAAAGATTGAAGAATCCAAGGCAGAGCTTAAGACGAGCCGGCGTCGTTTGTTATATTGATGGGGATCTAAGGCGGCCTGCAAACGGTCGCCGGCGCTTTCGGTGGGGAATTCAAAGTAACTGTCGATGTAACGTGCCGTTAAAACGAGATTGAACCGATCGAATAATTTCTGATCGAAGCCGCCCGAAAAAGCAGTCTCTTTAAAGCGGTTGTTGAGTTCCAATATTCCATCGGTATCCACACGACTAGCGGCTAAAGAAAATCCCCCCTCCTGAACGCCGCCACTGACGCTGATCTTTTCTTCAAACGTCCCATAATTTCCCGCACCATAGGATACATTCGTTTGGACAGGCCCGCGGCCTTTTTTCGTGATGATATGAACGACCGAGGCCATGGCATCCGAACCATAAAGAGCACTTTGGGGGCCTTTGAGAACCTCAATGCGTTCGATATTATCGGTGGGGATTTGTGACCAATCAAAGGATCCGCCGGCTTGATTGACCCTGACTCCATCCACAAGCACTAAATTATGATCCGCGTTTCCCCCGCGAACAAAAAGAGAGGTCGTTCCTCCTCGGCTTCCTGTCTGAGTGACGCTTACGCCAGGGACATCTCTTAAGATTTCCTGGAGATCGGTAACCTGCTGTTCCTTGATTTCGTTATCCTCTACAGTATTAATGGATTGGGTGAGGTGTTTTTTAGGAATACCTATGCGCGTGGCTGAGACCACAACCTCTTCTAAAGGATTGACATCTTGCTCTCCAGAGGAATACTCACTAATCATTAAAAATGTGATCATCAACAAAAATCCGATTTTATTCATAAAAGATCCCCTTATTTTCACTAGTTTCCCAATCGGAAACGTATGGGGACCTCTGCTTTCGATTCAATCGGTAATTTTCCAATTTGAGCCGGGGAAAATTTCCACTTTTTCAGCAAGTTCAAGAATGGTATCAACCGTCTCATCATTGCGTCGCTTCTTTTCCCTTATCATAAAAAGACATCGTTCAAGTACAACGGTCAAAGCGATTAAGGACGTCAATAAAAGCGGCCACATCACAGGCCCGCCCTTTTCTATGAACACCCACATTCATTCCTCCTGTGATTGAGAAATCGTCTGACTTCCTTCACCTTTGTGTTAAGAAGCAATAAAAAATCCCTTTCCCATTGTCTTCTGTCTTCTAAGCAGAAGAACCAATGAAAAAGGGATTAAAGATTATTATTTTCCATTAAGATCGTCTCTGCTCGGAGACATTGAGCTTCACCCCGTAAAGAGATTCTACGGGGTTCACTTAAAGACAGGAAGTATTCTGACTAGGCAAGGGATTTATCCTTGCCGACAGTGGCGGCACCGTAGAGTTCTTCGTCCCGCCTCTGGCGGGACGAATCCTCTTTTCCTTTAAGCCGATAGAATACTTT
>Ga0137796_10000671_pt1 | contig 20720 bp, 16 predicted proteins | sample OV2TP3_FD_97704 | JGI IMG/M metagenome (GOLD analysis project Ga0137796, IMG submission 97704) | reverse complement strand
CGATGAAGCCGCCGCTGCGCGATGGCGAGTGGGTTTCCCTCGCCCCGCGCTGCGGGACTCGGGATAGACTCTTCCCACCTTCCGCATTAAATCCCCGAAGGGGATTTATCCCGAGCGAACGAAGTGAGCCGAGGGATATCGTTTCCACTGCTGCCGACGGGGTGGTGTTGAGCCAGTCCCGATGCAATCGGGACGAGTCGAAGGGCGCAAGCGCCAAAGCCAGCAGGCCGATGAAGCCGCCGCTGCGCGATGGCGAGTGGGTTTCCCTCGCCCCGCGCTGCGGGACTCGGGATAGACTCTTCCCACCTTCCGCATCCTCTCTTGCGGCTTGCTCCCGGACGCGAGTCGGGATTAGAGTACGCGCCAGAAGCCGGCCGTGGCGGCCAGCAATGCAGACACCCACTTCCAGCTTTGGACTCATCGAGCGCTTCAAGCGAGGCGACCAGTCGGCGTTCACGCAACTGTTTGAGAAGTATCGCGGCCGCCTGGCGGTGCTCATCCACTACAAGCTGAGCCCGGAGCTGCGGGCCAGCATGGAAGTGGACGACCTCCTGCAGGAAACGTTCCTGGCGGCCGCGGAGGACATCCAGCGCTTCGACTACCGCGCCCCGGGAAGCTTCTACGCCTGGCTGGCGCGCATTGCGGGGAACGTCGTGGCCGACGCGGCCCGCTACCAGGGGCGCCAGAAGCGCCATCCCGAAGAGCTGGTGCGCTTCCGCAGCGCCAGCAACCCCGGCGGGCCCGAGCCCGCCGACAGTGAAACTCCCAGCCGCATTTTGGCGATTAAAGAGAACATGGGGCGGTTGCGGGCGAAGCTGGACGAGTTGCCCGAGGAGATGCAGCGCGTGATCCTGCTGGCAAAGTTCGAGGGGTTGACGACGCGGGAAGTCGCCGAGCGGCTGGGGAAGTCGCGCGAAGCCACGGCGCTGCTGCTCCACCGCGCGCTCAAGCGCTTCCGCCAAGCGGCCGGGGAGGAGCCCCGCCAGTGAGCCAAGAGACCGACCGACCGCCGCAGCCCGAGGGGGCGACCGACCGGGAAAGCCGCCTGGCCCAGGCGCTGGCCGAATTCGTCGACATGCAAGCCCGCGACGAGCCCGTGGATATCGAGGGCTTCTGCCGCCGCCACGCCCACCTGGAGCCCGAGCTGCGCGCGCTGCTGGAAACTCTTGCCGAGCTCGAGCCCCCGACCCAGGATGCCGAACCCGCCAGCCCGCCCGCGCCACGCGAAGCACTCCCCGAACGCCTCTCCGGCCACCGCATCCTCGGCGAAATCGGCCACGGCGGCATGGGGGCGGTGCTGCTGGCGGAAGACGAGCGGCTGGGGCGTCGTGTGGCCATCAAGGTTCTGGGCAAGCGCTTCCGCGACCGCGCCGCCCTGCGCACGCGCTTCATGCAGGAGGCGCGGGCGCTGGCGCAGGTGAGCCATCCCAACATCGTCCACATCTACCACCTGGGCCAGCCCGACGAAATGCCGCACTTCGTGATGGAGCTCGTGGAAGGGGCGCCGCTGACCCAGGCGGCGCGCCCGCTGCCCCTGGCGCAAAGAATCGAGCTCTTCCGCAAAGTCGTGCTGGCGGTGGACTGCCTGCACCAGCACCAGATTATCCACCGCGACATCAAGCCCGGCAACGTCCTGGCGGGACCCGAGCTGGAGCCCAAGCTGCTCGACTTCGGCCTGGCACTCCAGGTCGGCGACCCCACGCGGCTGACCCAGGCGGGCGAGGTGGTGGGCACGCCCAACTACTTCTCGCCCGAGCAGGCGCGAGCCGAAGACGCGCTGGACGCCCGCAGCGACATTTTTTCCCTCGGTGTCCTGCTCTACGAGCTGCTCACCGGGACCGTGCCGTTCCGCGGCCAGAGCTTCGTCGAGCTGCGCGAGCGAATCTGTTACCACGACCCCGTGTTGCCCCGGCGCCTCGATCCCTCCATTCCCGGAGAGCTGCAGAACATCTGCCTCAAGGCGCTGGAGAAAGACCCCGGGCAACGCTACCAGACGGCGCGCGAGCTGGCCCACGACCTGGAGCGCTACTTGGCGCACGAGCCCGTGCTGGCGCTTCCCTCCCAGTACGGCCGCTTGACCGAAGGCAAGATCGAGCAGCACAAGCGCGAGCTGCAGCGCTGGCTCGAAGACCGGGTCATCTCCGAGTACGAATACGACGCGCTGCGCAAGGGCTACGACGGGCTCATCGAGCGCGAGGACGCCTGGATTCTCCAGGTGCGTCGGCTCTACCCCTCACAGGTGGCTCTCTACCTGGGCGCCTGGGTGCTGGTGGTGGGCGCCGCCCTGGTGTTCCTCTTCCACTATGACGACCTGCCCGGCACAGCCGGCGTGCTGCTCGTGGGCGCCGCGGCTGCCGCGGCAGCCGCCATCGGCCTGCGGCTGTGGCGGCAGGGCGTGCTGCGCATCGCCGTGGCCTACCTGCTGGCCTTCTGCCTCATCCTGCCCATTGGCCTCCTGGTCGGCATGCAGGAGTTCGGGTGGCTCGACCAGCCGGAGACCTTCGACTGGACCGACCCGGAGACCGGGAAAACCTTTCCGGTGGTTTCGGACAAAGAGCTGTACGCCAAGCTCGACGTGGATACGGAGGTCTTCAAGTTCACCACCAACATGCAGCTCTGGTGGGCGCTGTTCCTCTCGCTGCCGGCCTATGTGGGGCTGAGGCGCTTCACCAGGTCGTCGGTGTTTTCCCTGGTGCTGGCGGTTATGGCCACGCTGCTGTGCGTGGTCACGCTGATGCGGCTGGGGATGTTCGAGTGGCTGGAGGAGGATCCGGGCCAGTTCTATCTGCGCTTGCTTCCGTTCGCCCTGGGGTTCTTTCTCATCGCCATCGTGCTGGAGCGGCGCCGGCAGGAAGATGACTCCCGCTATTTCTACCCGGTGGCCATCCTCTTCACCTTTGCCGCCCTGAGCGGCCTGGCCGCCCAGCATGAGCCCTACCGGCAATGGCTGGAGCGGGTGGTGCCGTGGACGCGCGGGCACATCGAATACCTGTTTATGCTCAACGCCGGTTGCTACTTCCTGCTGCATGGGGCGTGTGAGAGCCTGCGGACGCCGCAAATGCGCGCGGTGGCCAAGGTCTTCCGCTTCGTCATCCCGGGGCACGTGCTGACGGCCTTGCTGCTGCTCGGGATGGAAGCCTCCGCGCGCTGGAGCGAAGACCTGGACAATCCCGCGCTGCACATGGAGGCGCGAGCGTTCGAGTTCCTGCTGCCCGCGGCGGCCAGCCTGTTTGTTTTTGCTAGCATCCCCAAGCAGATGAAGAACTACGTGGTCAGCGGCCTGGTGTTTCTCGCCATCGGCATCGTCCGGCTGCAACAGAACTACTTCAAAGACCACGAGCTGTGGCCGGTGACCCTGATGGTGGCGGGCCTGCTGCTGATGCTGGTGGCGGTGAACTACCCCACCCTGCGCCGCGCCCTCTCCCGCTGGCCCGGCAGCGTTCACTAACCCCTTCCAAAACCAGGTCTTCTTCCTCTCCCCCCGAAAATGACCCGGAATAGCCCGGGGAGCTGAAATCTTCGCCGGCGGATGGCGCTTACCTGGATAGAGGCGAAAGGTAAGCCTCGCAGGAGTGTTGCCATGAGGAACCAAGGAATAGAACGAAAAGTGCTTGCGGTTCTCGGCATGCTGCTCGCGGTGCTGAGCGGATGCGTCCCGCAGCCATCGTTGCAGCCTCTCTACACCGAGGACACGGTGGTGTTCGAGCCGGCGCTGGTGGGCACCTGGAGTACGGAGTCCGGTGAAGAGACCGTGGTGATTGAAGCCGGAGAAGAGAACTCCTACCGGCTGATCTACATCGTGGACGACAAATTCCACGAGGGAGTTAGCGTCTATGAGGTCCATGCGGTGCGGGTGGGCGATCGCCTCTACCTGGACCTTGTCCCCGACGACAGTTACTACGATCCCTTGTTTGAGGAGAATGCCTACCTGCCCATGATCCCCGCGCACTTTTTCTGCCAGGTGGAGCTGCGGGACGACGCGCTCTATCTCGCCCAGGTCGATGACGACTGGGTCAAGAAGCAGATTCGGGAGAACCGGGTCACGCTGCCCCATGCGGTGTATGACAACGATGAAATCGTGCTCACGGCCACTCCGGAAGAGTTGCAGGAGTTCTTGAAGAACAACCCCACCGGCCAGACCCCGGGCGACGGCGATGCCCTCCATCGCATTCCGGACGAAGTCGGCCAGGTCCGCGCCGCGCGCGTCTTCGCGGAGCGGAACCGAGAAGATCTCGCCGAGGCCGCCTATACGCGAGCGGTGGAGATCAATCCTCACTACGGGGAAGCCTATCAGGAGCTCGGCAACCTCCGGGCCACTCAGGGCCGCCACCGCGAGGCGCTGGCCGCCTACTTGAAGGCGGCGGAGTTCATCTCCGACGACGCGGAGCTGCGCCAGCGGATCGCCGCCACCTACGAAACGATTGCCCGCGAGTCCTTTTGCGGAACGACACCGTAGAGTCGCCGTGTGCGCTCGACTCCCACCTTCCGTACTCATATACTCGAACACGGCAGAGGTATCCGGCAAAGGAGCCGCCATGCGAACAGCCCTTGCCTTGGCAGCCGTTGCGTTAAGCCTGACTGCGGCCGGGTGCGAGCCCGTCCCCTCCATCAACCCTCTGGTTCCGGAGGGGCAAGCCGCTGTCGAGCCCGCCCTGGCGGGCACCTGGAGGTCTCTCGATCCGGAGGAGAAGGAGGTCCTCCTGCGCTTTGAGCCTGCGGAAGAAGGCTCGTTCAAGATCACCTATACCGCGGAAGAAGGGAAATCCAGTCTCCTGGAGGGGCGGCTGATGCGTCTGGAGGACCGGCTTTATCTCGACGCCTATCCCTCGGCGGACAGAGCCGAGGAGCTTTTCGCCCGCGAAGCCTTCTTTCCGGTCATCCCGGTTCACACCTTCTATCGCATTGAGATTGCAGAGGACCGCCTTCGCCTCTCGTGGCTGGATGACACGAAGCTCCGCGAGCAGCTCAAGCAAGGCAAGGTGGACGTCGCCCACGAGACCATCCAGCCACCGGGCTGGGGGACGTACCTGGTTCTGACGGCGTCGACGCGCGATTTGCAGGCCCTGGTGAGGGCGCATCCGGAGGTATTCGGCGAAGCGGAAGAATTCGCTCGCGCGCAGGAGTAAGCCGCGCGCCCTTGCCCCATCCCCTCCGGGAAGGGTCCTGCAGGGGATGATGCCCTTTCGATTGCCCTCACGGCGCTTCTCTGGTACTCTGACGGTTCCCGCCAACTGAGGACTCCCGATGGCGACTGAGACGAAATCCTGCCTGCGCGAGCTGGAAGTGGAAATCCCCGTTGAGGTGGTCGAGCGCGAGACCGAGCGGGTAACCAAGCAACTTGCCCGCGTGGCGCAGCTCCCCGGCTTCCGCCCCGGCAAGGTGCCGCCGCAAATCGTCCGCCGGCGCTTCTGGGACGACATCCGCGGCGAGGTGCTGCACAAGCTGGTGCCCGGCGCCCTGGAATCCGCTGTGCGCGAGAACAACTTCACCGTGGTCGGCGAGCCGGAGATCCGCGACCTGGAGTTCGAGCCCGAAAAGCCGCTGCGCTTCCGCGCCAGCTTCGAGGTGCTGCCCGAATTCGAGCTCAAGGACTACAAGGGCCTCGAAGTGGAGCCGGCGCACATCGAGCTGACCGACGACGACCTGGAACACGAGCTCGAGGCGCTGCGCGAGCAGTCCGCCACCTACGAGCCCGTCGAAGGCCGCGCCGCCGAAGACGCCGATACCGTGATGGCCAAGCTCACCGGCGTGGTGACCGACGCCAAGGAGGAGCGCCAGCCCATTGTGCTCGAGCAGGCCACCATCAACATCGGCGAGGAGAACACCCTCCCGGCCTTCAGCGACGGCGTGCGCGGCGCCACGGTGGGCGACGAGCGCCATTTCAGCGTGGCCTACCCCGCCGACTACCGCGAAGCCAGCCTGGCCGGGCGCACCGTGGCCTTCACCGCCGAAATCAAGAAAATCTCGCGCAAGAAACTGCCTGAGCTCAACGATGAGTTCGCCAAGCAGGCGGGCGAGTTCGCTTCGCTCGACGAACTTCGCGCCAAGCTGCGCGAGCGGCTGGAAGCGGCCCGCGAGGCGCGCGAAAAGGAATTGACCCGCCAGCGCCTGCTGGAAGCCCTCGCAACCTTGCACGACTTCCCCGTCCCCGAGGCGCTCATCGAGCGCCACCTCGACAACCGCCTCGAGCGCCGCGTGCGCGGGCTGATGGCGCAGGGGCTCGACCCGCGCCGGATGGATGTCGACTGGCAGCGCCTGCGCGAGTCCGGCCGCGACGCCGCCGCCCAGGAGGCCCGCCTCTACCTGCTGCTCGACCGCATCGCCGCCGCCGAAAACATCGCCGCCACCGACGAGGAGCTCGCCGCCGAAATCGGGCGCATGGCCGTCGGCAGCCGCCAGACCCCAGAGGCCCTGCGCGCCCGCTTGACAAAAGAAGGCCGCCTCGATAGTCTACGGGGTGCCATCCGCAGCGAGAAGGTGGTCGACTTCCTCCTCTCTCATGCCCGGCTCACGGCGCCAGGCCGGGGTTGACGAAATCCGGACTACAACTGACCATGCCGACCAACGATTCCAGTAACCCCAAGAGCTTCTCCACCCTCGTCCCCATGGTCATCGAGCAGACCAGCCGGGGCGAGCGCGCCTACGACATCTACTCGCGGCTGCTGCGCGACAACATTGTCTTTATCGGCACCCCCGTGGATGACCAGATTGCCAACCTCATCACCGCTCAGTTGCTGTTTCTGGACGCCGAGGACCCCGAGCGCGACATCCAGCTCTACATCAACTCGCCCGGCGGCGTGATTACCGCCGGCATGGCCATTTACGACACCATGCAGTTCGTGCGACCCAACGTGGCCACCTACTGCGTCGGGCAGGCGGCCTCCATCGCCGCGCTGCTGCTGGCCGCCGGCACCAAGGGCAAGCGCTATGCCCTGCCCAACTCGCGCGTGCTGCTCCACGAGCCGGCCATGAGCGGGCTCTCCGGCCAGGCCACCGACATCGACATCCACGCCCGGGAAATCCTGCGCATGCGCGCCGTCATCAACGAACTGTTCGCCAAGCACACCGCGCAGCCGCTGGAGCGCATCCAGAAGGACGTCAACCGCGATTTCATCATGGACGCCGACGAAGCCAAGACCTATGGGATTGTGGATGAAATCATCCACCAGAAGCGCAAGTAGCCTGCCTGCGGCAAGCAGGCCGTACCGCGGGAGCCGGTTCCGCCATCTAACGGACTGAGGAGTGACTGTGCGACGCTGGAATGAAGAGACGCTGCGGTGCTCGTTCTGCCACAAGACGCAGTCGGCGGTCGACCGCCTGATCGCCTCGCCGGGCGAGAGCGGCCGCGCCTACATCTGCAACGAGTGCATCGCCGTCTGCCAGCGCATCCTGGAGGAAGAGCAGCAGGAGCAGCGCGCCCAGAGCACCCCGCCCCTCAAGCTGCCCAAGCCGGCCGAGATCAAGGATTTCCTGGACCACTACGTCATCGGCCAGGAGAAGACCAAGAAAAAGCTCGCGGTCGCCGTCTACAACCACTACAAGCGCATCCACATGGCCAAGAAGGCGGACGAGGTCGAGCTGACCAAGTCCAACATCCTGCTCATCGGCCCCACCGGCACCGGCAAGACGCTGCTGGCGCAGACCCTGGCGCGCATGCTCGACGTCCCCTTCGCCATCGCCGACGCCACCACCCTGACCGAGGCCGGCTACGTGGGCGAAGACGTCGAGAACATCATCCTCAAGCTGGTGCAGGCCGCCGGGGGCGACGTGGCCCGCACCCAGCAGGGCATCATCTATATCGACGAGATCGACAAGATTGCCCGCAAGGACGAAAGCCCCTCCATCACCCGCGACGTCTCCGGCGAGGGCGTGCAGCAGGCGCTGCTCAAGATCCTCGAAGGCACCGTCGCCAACGTGCCCCCGCAGGGCGGCCGCAAGCACCCGCACCAGGAGTTCATCTCCGTGGACACCACCAACATCCTCTTCCTCTGCGGCGGCGCCTTCGTGGGCCTGGAGAAAATCATCGAGCGGCGCGTGGGCCAGAAGACCATGGGCTTCATCACGCCGGAGGACAAGTCGGCGGCCCCGCGCCCGCGCCGCGACATCGCCCTGCTCGAGCAGGTGCAGCCGATGGACCTCATCAAGTACGGGATGATCCCGGAGTTCGTCGGGCGGCTGCAGGTGATGGGCGTGCTGGAAGACCTGGACGTGAGCGCGCTGGTGCGCATCCTGACCGAGCCCAAGAACGCGCTCGTGAAGCAGTACCAGCGGCTGTTCGAGTACGAGAACGTCAAGCTGCGTTTCGACCACGAGGCCCTGGAGACCATCGCCCGCCGCGCCCAGGAGCGCAAGGTGGGCGCGCGCGGTCTCCGTATGATTCTCGAGGATTTAATGCTAGAATTGATGTATCACCTCCCCTCCGCGCACCGCTCGGGACGGGAGTTTGTGGTTACGAAGGAGATGGTGGAGAAGACGGAGATCGACCTCGACTGGCTGGAAAAGGCGGGCTAAGGTGACACTGTTCAACCGGGACAAAGAAAAGGGCGACCGGCGGCGGCTGCCGATGATGCCGATCCGCGACGTGGTCATTTTCCCTCACATGATGACACCGTTCATCGTGGGCCGGGAGAGCTCGGTGCGCGCGCTGGAGGAGGCGCTGGCGGGCGAGAAGAAGATTTTCCTCGCCACCCAGCACGACGCCTCCATTGACGACCCCAAGCCCAACCAGATCCACCAGGTCGGCACCATCGCCACCATCGTGCAATCGGTCAAGCTGCCCGACGGCAACATCCGCGTGCTGGTCGAGGGGGGCGAGCGGGGCCGCGTGGTGACGGTGGACACGAACGAAGGGTTCATGCGCGCCACGGTGCAGGTGATGACCGTCAAGCCCACGCCCTCGCCGCAGCTCGAGGCCGCCGTGCAGCGAGTCACGCAGCACTTCGAGCAGTACGTGAAGTCGAGCCAGAACCTGAACTACGACGCCATGATCAACATCGTGCGCGACACCGACCCGGCGCGCCTCTCCGACACCATCGCCGCCAACCTGCAGCTCAACATTGAGGAGAAACAGGAGCTGCTGGAGCTCTTTGACCCGCTCGACCGCCTCACCCGCCTGGGCGACCTGCTCGAATTCGAGATCGAGAAGGTCAACGTCGACCGCAGCATCCAGTCGCGGGTCAAGCGCCAGATGGAGCGCGCCCAGAAAGAGTTCTACCTGAACGAAAAGATGAAGGCCATCCAGAAGGAGCTGGGCCGGGGCGAGAAGAGCGAGCTCGACGAGCTCAAGAAGAAAATCGAGACCTCCGGCATGGCCGCGGGCGTGCAGGAGAAGGCGATGCAGGAGCTGAAGCGCCTCGAGATGATGCCGCCCATGTCGGCCGAGTCCACCGTCAGCCGCAACTACATCGACTGGCTGCTGGCCGTGCCCTGGAAGACGCGCAGCCGCGAAGTGCGCGACATGACCAAGGCCGAGCGCATCCTGGAAGAAGACCACTACGGGCTGGAGAAGATCAAGGAGCGCATCCTGGAGTTCCTGGCCGTGCGGCGCCTGGTCAACAACCCCAAGGGCTCCATCCTCTGCTTCGTGGGGCCGCCGGGCGTGGGCAAGACTTCGCTGGGCAAGTCCATCGCGCGCGCCACCGGGCGCAAGTTCGTGCGGCTCTCCTTGGGCGGCGTGCGCGACGAGGCCGAAATCCGCGGCCACCGCCGCACCTACATCGGCGCCCTGCCCGGGCAGATCGTCCAGATGATGCGCAAGGCCGGCACCATCAACCCCGTGTTCATGCTCGACGAAGTCGACAAGATGTCCATGGACTTCCGCGGCGACCCCTCCGCGGCGCTGATGGAAGTGCTCGACCCCGAGCTCAACCACTCCTTCATGGACCACTACCTCGACGCCGAGTACAACCTCTCCAAGGTGATGTTCATCTGCACCGCCAACGTGCTGCACACCGTGCCGCAGCCGCTGCTCGACCGCATGGAGGTGCTGCGGCTCTCGGGCTACACCGACAAGGAGAAGCTGGAGATCGCCAAGCGCTTCCTGGTCAAGAAACAGCTCAAGGCCACCGGGCTGGCCGAGGCCAACCTGACCTTCACCGATGAAGCTCTCTCCCACATGGCCACGCATTACACGCGCGAGGCCGGGGTGCGCAACTTGGAGCGGGAGATCGCCAACGTCTGCCGCAAGGTAGCCCGCCGGGTGGTGAAGGAAGGCAAGAAGTACAGCCTCGCCCTCACACCCGACAACCTCAAGGAGTTCCTCGGCGCCATCAAGTTCCGCGACCTGAGCAAGGAAAAGAAGAATGAGGTCGGCGTGGCCCAGGGACTGGCCTGGACGGAGATGGGCGGGCAGTTGCTCGGCACCGAAGTCACCCTGATGGAAGGCAAGGGCAAGCTGACGCTGACGGGCAAGCTCGGCGACGTGATGCAGGAGTCCGCGCAGGCGGCCATGAGCTACGTGCGCTCCCGCTCCGGCTTGTTCGGCCTGCCGCGGGACTTCTACCGCCACCTCGACGTCCACGTGCACGTCCCCGAAGGCGCCATCCCCAAGGACGGCCCCTCGGCCGGCATCACTCTGGCCACGGCCATCGTGAGCGCGCTCACCAAGATCCCCGTGCGCTCCGACGTGGCCATGACCGGCGAGATCACCCTGCGCGGCAAGGTGCTGCCCATCGGCGGCGTCAAGGAGAAGCTGCTCGCCGCCCACCGCCACATGATCCCCACCGTGCTGCTGCCGCGGGACAACGAGAAAGATATGGACGACATCCCCGACTACGCGCGCGACACCATGACCATCAAATTCGTGGAGACGATGGACGAGGTGCTGCGCTTTGCCCTGGAGCGGATGCCGGAGGAGCTGCCGGTGCCGTTGGCCGGGACGGAAGAGCCCGTCCGGCCCGACTACCGCGCCACCGACCAGGACAGCGTGACCAACTGACCCCGGCGCAGGTAGCCGGGGCATCGTAAGGAGCAGTCGAAACAACCACTCGCACGGCCAGGCCGACAGTCCCGGCGCAGCCGGGACTGAAACAACCCTGCCGAGAAGAGATTATCCGCGAAACAACAAACTAACCGCGGCGCCGGACCCCAGGGGCCCGACGCCCGAAAGCTCAATCAACGAGGAGAATACCTTGCCTAAGCCCACCAAGACAGCCAACCAGGAGTCCACCGGCGCTGTGATGAACATCGCCGATTTGAAAGGAAAGAGCATCAGCGAACTGGTGAAGATCGGCCGGGAGCTCGACATTCCCGGCGCCAGCGGCATGCGCAAGCAGGACCTCATCTTCCAGATCCTGCGGGCGCAGGCGGAGAAGGAGGGCCAGATCTTCTCCGAAGGCGTGCTGGAATGCCTGCCCGACGGCTTCGGCTTCCTGCGCGCGCCCGACTACAACTACCTGCCCGGGCCGGACGACATCTACGTGTCGCCGTCGCAGATCCGCAAGTTCGACCTGCGCACCGGCGACACCGTCAGCGGCCGCGTGCGCCCGCCCAAGGACGGCGAGCGCTACTTCGCCCTCATCCAGGTCGAAGCGGTCAACTTCGAAGACCCCGAGGTCGCCCGCAGCAAAATCTTCTTCGACAACCTCACGCCGCTCTATCCGATGGAGCGGCTGCGGCTGGAGGCGGACAAGGAGAACATCACCGCGCGCGCGCTCGACCTGCTCTGCCCGCTGGGCAAGGGCCAGCGCGGCCTCATCGTCTCCCCGCCGCGCGCCGGCAAGACCATGATGCTGCAGACCATCGCCAACTCCATCGCCGCCAATCACGCCGAGGTGGTCACCATCATCCTGCTCATCGACGAGCGCCCGGAAGAAGTCACCGACATGCAGCGCAACGTCAAGGCGGCCGAGGTCATCAGCTCGACCTTCGACGAGCCCCCGCAGCGGCACGTGCAGGTGGCCGAGATGGTCATCGAGAAGGCCAAGCGGCTGGTGGAGCACAAGCGCGACGTGGTCATCCTGCTCGACTCCATCACCCGCCTGGCGCGCGCCTACAACCAGGTGGTGCCGCCCTCGGGCAAGGTGCTGTCGGGCGGTCTCGAGTCCACCGCGCTGCAGCGCCCCAAGCGCTTCTTCGGCGCCGCGCGCAACATCGAAGAGGGCGGCTCACTGACCATCGTGGCCACGGCGCTCATCGACACCGGGTCGCGCATGGACGACGTCATCTTCGAAGAGTTCAAGGGCACCGGCAACCTCGAGGTGGTGCTCGACCGCCGCCTGGCCGACAAGCGCGTCTTCCCCACCATCGACATCAACCGCTCCGGCACCCGCAAGGAAGAGCTGCTGATGCCGAAGGACGAGCTCAACCGCGTCTGGGTGCTGCGCAAGGTGCTCAGCCCGCTCTCCCCGGTCGAGGCCATGGAGCTGCTGGTCGACAAGCTCTCCAAGACCAAGTCCAACAAGGAATTCCTGGAGTCGATGGCGGCCGGCGGGTAATCTCGCTGCTGCTCTCACAGGAGCCTCTTGCTCGCCTACGTTTTCTGGCACTGGCCGCAGCCGCAGGTGGACGTCTCCCAGTACGAGGCGCGCCTGCGCGACTTCCAGAAGACCCTCTGCGATCATCCGCCACCCGGCTTTCGCGCCTCCGCCGTCTTTCGCGTCAGCGCCCTGCCATGGATTCAGGCGGAGCGCGGCTACGAGGACTGGTACCTGGTCGAAGGTTCAGTCGCGCTCGACCCATTGAACGACGCTGCCGTCGCGCCTGCCTGCCGCGCCGCGCATGACGCCGCAGCGCGGCTCGCCGCCGGAGGCACCGCCGGCCTCTACCGCCTGCGCGCTGGCCAAGCGGCGCTCGATCAGGTGAGCTTCTGCTGCTGGTTCGGAAAACCGGCGGGAATGCTCTACGACGACTTCTATAAGCTGCTGGCGCCCGTTACCGCCCGGCCCGACGTCGCCCTCTGGGGCCGGCAGATGGTGCTGGGCCCGACCCCGGAATTCTGCATCCACGCCGCCGCGCCCGTCGAGCTACCGCCACCCATCCAAGCGCGACAGGTCTCCTTGGTGCACCTCTAACACCAATCGGTCTTTCGTCAGGGCACGCTTTCAAGCGTGCCGTTCCAGGTGCCCAAAAGAAAACGGCTTTAGCCGCTGACCTCACACGCCCTCAGAGGCTAAAGCCCGATTGGGTTGGCCGCAGTGCGGCACGGCTGAAGCCGTGCCCTGACGGTTCCGTTCCAGATGGTTGCCGCTTGACTCTTAGACTCTTGGACTCTTCGACTCTTCGACCTTCTTCTCCGCCAGGCGGACGATGACGTCGACCACTTCCTCCGCCGTCATGGCGCTGGTGTCGAGGTAGACGGCGTCGGGCGCCTGCACCAGCGGGGAGACAGCGCGCTCGCGGTCGCGCCGGTCCCGCTCCTCCACCTCCTTCCGGGTCATCTCGAGCGAGCTTTCGATTCCCTGCTCCAAGTGCTGCTGGTGGCGGCGGCGGGCGCGCTCGTCGAAATCGGCATCGAGAAAAATCTTCAGCTCAGCGCCGGGAAAAACCACGGAGCCGATATCGCGCCCCTCCATCACCACGCCACCGGCGGAGCCGATGCGCTGCTGCTGCGCGACCAGGAGGCGGCGGACTTCCGGGATCATGGCGCATTGCGAGGCCGCGACGCTGATCTCGGGGCGGCGGAGGGCGTCGCTAACGTCGCGGGAGTCGAGCAACACGCGCACGCCGCCGTCGGTGGGTTCGAGGTCAACCCGGAGATCGGCCGTCAGAGCATTGACCGCGGGCGCGTTCAACGGATTGATCCCCTCCTCCCAAACGCGCAGCGCCACCGCGCGATACATGGCGCCACTGTCGACATAGAGGTAACCCAGCCGCCCGGCCACCGCGCGCGCGGCCGTGCTCTTGCCGACGCCCGAGGGGCCGTCAATGGCGATGACGATGCGTTTGCTGCTCATCAAATGCGCTTGAAGGCGCGCTGGATGTCGCGCAGGCTGTACTGCAGCACGATGGGCCGTCCGTGCGGGCAGGTGGCGGGGTTCTCGGTTTCGGCCAGCGCCGCAAGCAGCCAGGCCATCTTGTCCGGGGTGAGCGGCATGTTGACCTTGATGGCGGCGTGGCAAGCGACCGAGGCGGCGATCTGCTCGCGCAGGGCGTCGAGCGAGACCTGGCGGGCCTCGCGCTCGACGTTGTCGAAGATTTCCCGCAGCAGCCGTTCGATGCCGCCGGCGGCGATGCCCGCGGGCGCGGCCTTGACCGCCACCGTGCGCGGGCCCACGGTGTCGAGCTCGAAGCCATTGCCTTCGAGCTCCTCGCGGAGGCGCTCCCAGAGAGCCTCCTGCGCGGGCGTCAGCTCGACGACCACCGGTGTGAGCAGCCGCTGGCCTTCCACCACCCCTGTGCTCCGCGCACGCACGTGGCCTTCGAAGAGCACGCGTTCGTGGGCCACGTGCTGGTCCACCAGCCACAGCCCCGACTCGTTGACTGCGACAATGAAGCTGTTGGCGATCTGACCCAGCGGCTTCAGGTTGGCGAGGTCAGCCGCCGAGGGCGGCGGCGCTTGGCGCGGGGCCGCGACGGCGGATTCCGGCCGCGCCGGAGCCGCGAAGGGCAGGCGCCGCTCCTCCGCTGGGAGTCTCTCGGGCTCCAGCTCCAGTGTTTCGAGGGGCGGCGCATCGGCTGCAAGAGGAATGGCCTCCGGCAGTGGAGCCGGTCGAGCCGTCGGTGAGGCGCGCCAGCCGGCGCGGCGCTCTTCTCCCGTCCAGGGCTGCCTGGGCGGGCCGGCTGCCGGACGGGCAGGCGCGAAACGCGCTATCGGCCGCGCCGCCGCCAATGCCTGGCGCACGCCCTCGTGGACGAAGTCGTGCACAAAGCTCTGGTGGCGGAAGCGCACTTCGATCTTCTGCGGGTGGACGTTGACGTCCACCTGGTGCGGCGGCAGCTCGAGAAACAAAAGCGCCGTGGGGTAGGCGCGCGCGGGCAGGATGTGGCGGTAGGCCTCGCGCAGCGCGTTGAGCAGGATGCGGTCGCGCACGAAGCGCCGGTTGATGAAGATGTAGATGGTGTTGGCGGAGGCCTTCTGCACCGCCGGGCGGGAGACGAAGCCGCGCAGGGTGATGATGCCGGTGGGCTCGGGCTCGGCGGGCTCCTGCTGGAACCAGGTGTCGGGCCGCGCGGTGGGCAGCGGCGCGGTGAACTCGCCCAGGTCGATTAGCTCTTCCATCCCGCTGCGGCCGAGAACCTGGAAGGCGCGCTCGGGGAGCGAGCCGACTGCGGGCGCGTCAAGGATCGTGTGGTCGCCGGACCTGAGTGTGACGTGGATTTCCGGGTGCGCCAGCGCGTAGTGGGTGACCAGCGAGGCGACGTGGCCGAGCTCGGTGGTCTCCGAGCGCAGGAACTTGCGCCGCGCCGGCACGTTGTAAAAGAGCGTGCGCACGGTTACCTGCGTGCCGGGGGCGCAGCCGACCTCTTTGGCCGCCAGCATGCGCCCGCCGTGGATTTCAATGCGCGTGCCGGAGGGCTGGTCGGCCGGGCGGGTCTCGAGCGCGAGCCGCGAGACCGAAGCGATGGACGGCAGAGCCTCGCCGCGGAAGCCGAGCGTAGCGATGGCGAGCAGGTCGTCGACCTTCTTGAGCTTGGAGGTGGCGTGGCGCTCGAAGGCCAGCAGGGCGTCGTCGTGCGTCATCCCGCAGCCGTCGTCGCTGACGCGGATGAGGCGCTTACCGCCGGCTTCGACTTCCACCGTAACCCGGTTAGCTCCGGCATCCAATGCATTCTCGAGCAATTCCTTGACCACCGAAGCGGGCCGCTCAATGACTTCCCCCGCGGCAATCTTGTTGACCAGGTCGTCCGGGAGAATGCGGATAGCAGGCATCAGTTCACTGCTTTTTCGGCGGTTTGAGGGCGATGCCGAGCTCGTCGAGCTGCGCGGGCGCAACGTGCGCGGGGGCGTCGGCCATCAGGTCCTGGGCGGCGGTGGTCTTGGGGAAGGCGATGACTTCGCGTAGCGAGGTTTCGCCGCAGAGCAGCGCGGCGATGCGGTCGAGCCCGAGCGCGATGCCGCCGTGGGGCGGCGTGCCGTAGCTGAGCGCTTCGAGGAAAAAGCCGAAGCGCTCCCTGGCTTCTTCGTCGCTGAGGCCGAGGACGCGGAAGATGCGCTGCTGGACGTCCTGGCGGTGGATGCGCACCGAGCCTGAGCCCAGCTCCCAGCCGTTGAGCACCAAGTCGTAAGCCTGCGAGCGAACGGTGCCCGGTTCTTTCTCCAGTTTGTCCAGGTCGGCTTCGGCGGGCGAGGTGAACGGGTGATGCGAGGACACCCAGCGGTTCTCCGCCGCGCTCCATTCAAACAGGGGGAAGTCCGTGACCCAGAAAAAATTCCACTTCCCTTCCGGAATGAGCTTGAGCTCGCGCGCGAGATGCAGGCGCAGCGCGCCGACAACAGTGGAAGTGGCGGCGTGCGGCTTGCCGGCCGCCGCGGGAACATCGGAAGGAACAGCAAGGATCAAGTCGCCGGCCTTGGCGCTCGTGAGCTTGCGGAGTTGGTCGAGCCCAGCGTCTCCCAGCGCTTTCTTCAAGCCGGAGTCGATTCCCTGCTCCGTGACCTTGGCGTGATAAAGGGCCCGACCTCCCTGTTGCTTCACGAAATCGCCCAGCGCGTCGAGCTGCTTGCGGGAAAAGCCGGCGGCGCCGGGGGCCACAATGGCATGAACCGGCAGCTCGATCTTGAGCGCCTCGCGCGTGGGCACGAAGGCGGCGGAGACGTCAACCAGCTCCATGCCGAAGCGCGTGTCGGGTTTGTCGGAGCCGTAGCGCGTTAGGGCTTCCGCGTGAGTCAGCCGCGGGAAGGGCGGCTCGGCCTTTTGCCCGGCAGCGACCCACGCGGCCTGCATTACCCGCTCAATGACTTCGAAGACGCGGTCGGGGGTGGCGTAGGCCATCTCGAGGTCGAGCTGAGTGAACTCGGGCTGGCGGTCGGCGCGCAGGTCTTCGTCGCGGAAGCAGCGGACGATCTGGAAGTAGCGGTCGAAGCCGGAAATCATCAGGAGCTGCTTGAAGAGCTGGGGCGACTGCGGCAGGGCGTAGAAGTGGCCGGGGTGGACGCGGCTGGGGACCAGGTAGTCGCGCGCGCCCTCGGGGGTGGAGCGGGTGAGGAAGGGCGTCTCGATTTCGTAGAAGCCCTGCTCGTCGAGCGCACGGCGGATGGCGAGGGCGACGCGGTGGCGCGCGCGCAGGTTCGCCTGCATCTTCGGCCGGCGCAGGTCGAGGTAGCGGAAGCGCAGACGGGTTTCTTCGGCGGCGTCGACTTCGTTTTCGATTTGGAAGGCCGGAGTGCGCGCGTCGTTCAGGATGTAGACACGGGAGGCAACAACCTCGACCTCGCCGGTGGCCAGGTTGGGGTTGGGCTTCTCGCGCTTGGCCACCGCGCCTTCGACAGCCACCACGAACTCGCCGCGGCACTCGTCGGCGCGGGCGTGGGCCTCGGGGTTCTTCTCCTTGTTGCAGACGACCTGAGTGAGGCCGGCGCGGTCGCGCAGATCGAGAAAGATGAGTTGGCCCAGGTCGCGCCGCCGATGCACCCAACCCATCAAAAGCACCTGCTTGCCCGCGTCAGCGGCGCGCAGCTCGCCGCAGGTGTGCGTGCGCTTCAGTTGTCCCAGCGAGTCCAGTCCCATGCTATTTGGAACCACGGATGAACACGGATAGACACGGATGAGAGAACATGTCCATATCAGTGTTCATCCGTGTTAATCCGTGGTTTCAACAATTCTTTCATGAGTTCGGGCTCGGATAAAGAGCGCTGGGAGCCGGAGGCCAGGTCGCGCAGGGTGAAGGCGCCGGCCTTGAGCTCGTCCTCGCCGAGGATGACAGCGAAGCGGGCGCCGAGCTGGTCGGCGCGGCCCAGCGCCTTCTTCATCTTCATCTCTTCGTAGGGAATCTCGACGCGGACGCCGGCGTCGCGCAGCGTGCGCGCGAGCCGGCGCGCCCGCTTGTAGGCCGCGTCGCCCAGCCAGACGATGAAGGCGTCGAGCTGAGGCGCGGCCTTGCCGGCTTCGGTCTGCTCGAGGGCGAGGACGAGGCGGTCGGTGCCGAGCGCCCAGCCGATGCCCTTGGTGGGCGGGCCGCCGAGCAGCTCGACCAGGCCGTCGTAGCGCCCGCCGCCGCAGACGGCGTTCTGCGCGCCCAGGCCGGGCGCAGTGATTTCAAAGGTGGTGCGCATGTAGTAGTCGAGGCCGCGCACCAGCCGCCAGTTTTCTTCGAAGGCGATGCCGCGCTCGGCCAACTCATGCTTGACCTTCGAGTAGTGTTCGCGGCAGGCGTCGCAGAGGTGGTCGAGGATGCTGGGCAGCTTGGCGATGACGGCCTGCTCGGCTTCGAGCTTGGAGTCGAGCACGCGCAGCGGGTTGGTTTCGATGCGGCGCTGCGAATCGGGTCCGAGCTTGTCTTTGACTTTCTGCAATTCTTTCCGCAGCTTCACGACGTACTTTGGCCGGCAGCCTGCCCCGCCACCGGCGGGGTCAGCGCAGCCGATGGAGTTGACGTAGAGCGCCGCGCCTTTGAGCCCGCAGCGCTCGATAAACGCGAGCACCATTTCGATGACTTCGGCGTCAATGGCGGCATCCACCTCAAAGCGCTCCACCTCAGGCCTTGGGGAAAGCACCTCTGCGCCGACCTGGTAGAACTGGCGGAAGCGGCCCTTCTGCGGCCTGTCACGACGGAACATTGGCCCAATGTAATAAAGCTTAGCAAAGGGTTGTTTGTGCATATCGTGCTCGATGTAAGCACGAACAACCGAGGCAGTTGCCTCTGGACGAAGGGCAACCCGCACGCGTTCAGCGATGTGGTCAAAGGCGCCGGCTTCTGCCAAATCAATCACTCTATGGTGAACGAGCGATTTGGCGTCACTAGCTTTTTCTCCTGACTGCCTAGCTATGGATCTAAGGTTTCTCATCGCGCCAGAGATTCTGGGTGAGTCGATCCACGTATACAGTTCCTTCGCCACGATGTCGGTCTCGCCACCGATTGAGCGTTCGAAGAGGCTCGCCCTCTCAAGAAGCGGCAAGCGGATTTCAGCGTAGCCGTAGGCTTCGAGAACCTGGCGGGCGGTGGCTTCGACGCGGTTCCAGAGGGATGACTCGGGCGGGAGGATGTCCCGCGTGCCTTTGACGGCCTGGAAGCGTTTCTTCATACCGAAAAGCTATGGAACCACAGATGCACACAGATGAACACAGATAAAGACCTCAGGGGCTAAAGCCCGTGATTGTTTCTGCCCTTTGCGGCGGGGTTAAAACCCCGCCCTTCCCAGACAAGCGGGAGACCAAGCCGAGCATTCTACCGCTTGAGTGCGGCAAGGTAGGAATCTTTGTAGCTGAGGTAGTTGTTGGCGTAGCGGCGGATGAGGGCGAGGTCGTCGTCGCTCAAGTGGCGGCGGAACTGGGCGGGCGCACCCATGAAGAGCGAGCGCGGCGGGACGACGGCGCCTTCGGGGACGAGCGAGCCAGCGGCGATGATGGAGCCTTCTCCGATGCGGGCGTTGTTGAGGATGATGGAGCCCATGCCGATGAGGCACAGATTCCCGATGGTGCAGCCGTGGAGGGTGACGTTGTGGCCGACGGTGACGTCGTCGCCCAGCACCACGGGGTAGAGCTCCTTCATGCCGTGGAGCACGGAGCCGTCCTGGACATTGGAGCGCGCGCCGATGCGGATGTAGTGGACGTCGCCGCGCAGCACGGCGCGGAACCAGACGCTCGCGTGCTCGCCGATAGTGACGTCGCCGATGAGGTCGGCGGACTCGGCCACGTACGCGGTGGGGGCAATCTGCGGCCTCTTGCCGTTGTAGGAAATAATCATCTTGGACGCTCGAAGGCGAGAAGGTAGCATAGCGGCGCAAAAACCCGCAAGGAGGCTACAGTGCAGAAACGCAATGGAGTGGGGCTGATTCTGGGGCTGCTGCTGGCGGCGCCGCTGGCGGCGCAGGACCCGGTGGAGGTCGACGCGAAGCATTACCAGGTGGTGGCCGACAACGAGCACGCGCGCGTGCTGCGCATCACCTACGGGCCGGGAGAAAAGTCGGTGCTGCACGAGCACCCGGACGCGGTGGCGGTCATGTTGACCGACCACCACGTGCGCTTCCACCGACCGGGCGGCGCCAGTGACGAGGTGCAGGCGAAGGCGGGCGCCGTGCTCTGGACGCCGGGCGGCCCGCACATGCCGGTGAACCTGAGCGTAGACCCTCTGGAAGTGATTCTGGTGGAGCTCAAGCCCGGCGGCGGAAAAGGACTCGGCGGCATTGACCCGGCGTTCGACCCGGTCAAGCTCTCGCCCGAGCATTACAAGCTGGAGCTGGAGAACGAGCGCGTGCGGGTGGTGCGCATCCGCTACGGCCCCGGGCACCGCAGCGAGCTGCACATGCACGGGGCGCGGGTGGGCGTGTGGCTGACCGACGCGCGGCTGCGCCACTACGACCCCGACGGCAAGCCGGGCGAGCTGGAGGTCTACCAGGCCGGGCAGGCGGGCTTTGGCGGTGAAGTGGTGAAGCACAGCGGCGAAAACCTGGGCGAGGAGTTCTTCGAAGTCATCCTGGTCGAGCTGAAGCCGCGGTGAACGGCCGCTTACTCGATTTGGACGAGGGGGGTGGCGGGCTCGCGGGCGGCGATGGCGGTGAGGGCGTCGGCCACCTGGCGGGCGAGCGCGAAGAAAGGTTTGGCCTCGGGCGTCTCTTCGCCCAGCGAGGCGCTGGGCTTGCCGGTGTCGCCGTGGAGGCGCACGCCGGGGTCGAGCGGGATCTC
>Ga0137796_10000669_pt1 | contig 20730 bp, 27 predicted proteins | sample OV2TP3_FD_97704 | JGI IMG/M metagenome (GOLD analysis project Ga0137796, IMG submission 97704) | reverse complement strand
GGTTGGAAGTGCGTAGAGTAAGGTGGATGTAATCCGCAACAACCTTCCCAAGCGGCGGCTCTCCGCGAGCCGCCGCTTGGCCTTTTCCATGAGAGGAGGAATGAACCGTGGTGAGTCAAGCTCGTTGGGAAGCTGAGTGCCGCCTCATGAAAAATGTCTTCCCGCAATTCAGGCCGTTTTCCGCAGACGGCCTGATTGGATTTCGCGGCAGGCTCAAGGGAAAGCGAACCGGCCGCGTCTACGACATCACGATCCAGGCGAGTGTCCACACGTACGCCGCGTATGAGCCCGCAGTGTACATGGCCCCGCACCCTGAGCCGCATCATTGGATCAACGACAATCGGCTCTGCTACCAGCGCAATGGCCGGGTGTGGAATCCCGACCGAGGAACGTTTGCGAACACGTTGCTCATCGCAGCGAGGTACATGGATGAATTCGACTAAAGAAAAACTTGCAGTGGAATCTCAAACAACGCTGCTGCTGCCTGCCCAAGTGTACGCGGATATCTGTGACGTCGTCTCACGAGCCAAGGATGGATGCGAGACCGGGGTCTGGCTGTTCGGTGTGGCGGTTCGCCAGTTTCGCGTGGTTCTGACCATTGTTGGCCCAGGTCCGCGCGCGACGCTCGAACCGGCCCATTACTCGGCCGATAACGACTACGCGAGCGAAGTCTACAACGCCCTCCGGAGCGCACTCCCGTCCATCGAGTGGCTGGGAGAGCTTCACGTCCACCCGCGCGGGATGCCGTGGCTCTCTCGGGGTGATCGACGGACCGTGCAGGAGATCCTGGAGGGTGCAGCCGCGGATACAGTACGGCCGCACGAGTTCATCGCCGGGGTGATGCAGCGACGGGCGGGGAAAGTCGATATCTACCCCTACCATTTCGTGAGTGCCACCGAAGGACGCACAATGCCCATGGAACGCGTTCCGACCGAGGCGGAGATTGTGCAGGCCGCCCGGCTCGTTGCGGTCGAAAACCGCCATGTCGTCCCGCCGAACGAGCCTGCCTCTCAGAAGGAAACTCCAAGATGTCAGGGATGGCTTCGACGCGTCGTCTCCTTGGTGAGGAGGGGAAATACATGACACTCTCGAAAGCCCGGTGGGAAGCGGAATGCAAGCTCATGGCAGGCCTCTTCCCGGATTTCAAGCCATACGTGGAAGAGAGCCTCGTCGGATTTCGCGGCCACCTCCAGGGCCCGCGATCCGGCCGACCGTACTCTGTTGTTCTCAGGGCAGCGACAACCGAATATCCGCTACTCGTGCCGACAGTCTTTATCCACCCGCGCCCTGAACCCCAATATCACGAAGCAGACGGACAGTTGTCATTCCTGCTCAAGTGGAATCCCGCACGCGGTTCGTTTGCACGGACGCTTCTCGTGGCCTTCCGTTATCTCCAAGAATTCGATCGCAGCGAAGAAGGAGGCGAATCCAAATGACGATTGATCCCGTCTTTGCCCGAAATCCCCGAGAGGCGGAACGACTCAAGGAGAAACACATCCTCATCGTCGGTCTCGGGAGCGGCGGCAGCGCTCTTGCGCTCATGGCAGCGCGCGCTGGCGTCGGACGCTTCACTCTGATCGACCCGGACGAGCTCGCACTCGAGAACATCGGGCGCCACATGCTCTCGCGAGAGTTCGTCGGCCAGCCGAAGGTCAAAGCGCTCAAGCGCGCCATCAAGGCGGTAAACCCCCAGGCCGAGGTGCGCGCGATCGCGAAGGACTTCAGGGCCGTGAGGCCGGCGGAGACCTTCAACGGGACGAAGCCCGACCTCCTCATCGGCGCGACGGATTCATTCGGATGCGAGTCGATGTTGAACGCGCTCTCACTTGCCGAGGAAATCCCCGCCATCTATGCGGGCTGCTGGGGCGAGGCGTCGGTCGGCGAGATCCTCTACGTTATCCCCGGAAAGACCCCCTGTTTTGAGTGCTTCGCCCGCTTCCGCAAGGATACGGCACCGCTTCCCGCGGACGACCCGAGAAAATACACCGACCCGGACTACGACGGGACACGTGTTCCCGCTCAGGCGGGGCTCTGGCCCAATCTGCTCGTCATTTGCGGGATCGCGTTCCAACTGATCCTCGGTCTCTTGGACCCGGAAGGCGACCGCGGGCAGAGCCTCATCGATTGCGAGCATACGCTCTGGCTCGCCAATGTCTCGGCGTACGATTCGCCGCTCCAGCCTCTCGCGGTGACCTTCGCGCGGGTCGAGAAGGGTTGCGCGGTCTGTGACGAATCGAAGCTTGCCGAGCTTGGCAAGGAGCTACCCGAGGAACTCTCAACACCTACGAGCACGTAGAAAGTAAAGGAGGAATCATGTGCGGTGGCGAAGAAGCACAAGCGAAGGAAACTGCGAATTCAACGCGAGAGCAGCCGGGAAAGCCAGCCAGAATTAGGATTCCTCGGATGCGTTGGTGGTTTCCGGATGGTTGAACGTACTACCCGAAACGGAGGCACTCCCTAGATCCGCGTGCAGAGGCGGGAACCCCCAAAGAGAAATAGCTCTTTCGCACGCACTTCCAAGACTTTTCTTGCGGTAGCAGGTTGCCTCCCATTTGTTTGATCCTCTTCTCTGCTCGCCTCGGCGTCACGTACCGCGCCTCTTCCGAATAGAAATTTTTCTCTGCGGGTATCGCTCGCCAGGACGGTCAAAAGGTTCACCGTTCTGTTGTCGATCACCCGAAGACCTCTTTCTTGAGAGTTCACGAATAAGGAGCGCACTATGCGTTTGTCAGATCTGTTACATCCCGAACGGGTTTTCAAACTCGTTGGCAAGATGTTTCTCGGCATCTTCATTCTCCTCATCGTTGCGTCGCTGGTCCTTGGAGCTCTGCAGCGTATGCACGTGTCCCTGGCTGATGTCCTTGCGATGCTCCTGGGCTGCGGATTCCTCTCCTTCATTGCCTACCTGGTCCGCGAGCGACGCATCGGGCGCCGCCCCGCGAGCCGGGGCGCGCGCGGCGCCGAACGAAGGCCCGTTCTGGAAGGTGAGGAATGAGTGGCATCCTGGGGCTTGCCGAGCGTCTTTCGGGGAAGCGTCTCAAGCGCGCAACCGATGAGCACCTCGCGTCCGTCGCTGAGGCGCCCGTCCGTGAAGCGCGCCGGCAGGCGACCGTCATCCTTAACACGCTTCGCCGGGAATCCGGGCCTCACGTCTCGCTGGGCGAGACCACGTGGGGCGAGCGCGTCGATGTTCCGCTTCGCGAGATTGTGAGCGCCTGCGGGCTCACGACGGGTGGCATGGGGACGGGGAAGAGTATGTTTGCGCTCCTCCCCATCGAGGCCATGATCAGAAGGCTTCCGCATGCTAAGGACATGGCCTTCGGGGTGCTCGACGCGAAAGGAGAGCTCTTCGAGCGGGCGCTTTGGCTCCTGGCGCGGCGGCTCGAGGAGCTCAACGGCAGGGACCAGGAATCCCTGCTCAGGCGGATCGTCGTCATCGACTTCTCCGGGCGCGAGGCAATAAGCCCGTACAACATTCTTGCGCGCTGGGCTCGGGTGGAGCCCGACTTTTTTGTGACGAGCCGCCTTGAGACCCTGCGCGACCTCCTGCCGGGCCGGGACGGTATCTCGCTCCGCGCAACCGGCATCTTGAAGAACGTCCTCGCGCTCCTCTCGGAGTTTGATCTCCCGTTGACGTACGTTGAGTCCGTGCTCACCTCCGAGGCGCTGCGGCGGAAGCTTCTGAAACGCACACGGAACGACGCCCTCCGCTTCTACTTCGAGCGTCACTTCTCGCTCGAAGGGAAGCAGACCGTCGCGGCGCTCCGCGCACGCCTGGAGGCGCTCTTTGCCCCCGAGGGCGTGAGGCTCGCACTTGCCGGTTCCACGGCCCCGGATTTCTGCCGGCTCCAGAATGAGGGGAAGATCGTGCTCGTGAACTGCGCGGGGCCGACAATCACCCGTGGGGTCAGGCTCCTCCTGCAAGGTCTCGTGCTCTCTGACATCCGGCAGGCGATCTTTGCCCGGCCGAACCGCCCGCCCGTCACGTACCTCTGGGTTGCCGATGAGGCGCAGAACTTTTTCTTGACGCGCCAGCAGCAGGAGAACATGGCCGACATCCTCACGATGGCGCGCTCCTTTGGATCCTTCTTCTATTTCCTCTGCCAGAACCTGACGACCGCCGTTTCCGACACCAAAATCCTTGAGACGTTGCACACGAACATCCGGTGGTCGATGACATTCCGCTCGACTCCCCGCGATGCGCTCTTCCTACGGTCGGCGATACCAGTCACGGGACGCATGGAACGGCCGCAGTCGCACCCGTATCGCAAGGCGGGCTACTACTCCGTCGCGGAGGAACGCTCGATCCTCCATGACGGCATCGCGCACCTGCCTGACCGCGTGGGGTATTTGTGGCTCAAGGCGCGCGCCCCCGAGGCGCTGCGTATCCGGACGCCGCACCTGCCGTCGCTCGAGGGCCCCGCCTTCCGAGAAGTGATCGAGGCCATGCGCGCCGAGGCGCGCCTTGGCGCGCGGCTCTCCCGAACTGACTACGAGCGGCTCGTCGAGGAGCGCGACCGGGAGTGGCTTTCCGAAGCGTCCGAGGATCAGCATTCGGTCGGCGAGTCGAGCGGGAGGCTCGAGCGGGAGTACCGGCGATGAATCGATACCTTGCCGACGCCATCCTGTGGGTCCTCGCGAGCCCCGTGCTTGCCCTTCGGGGACTCATCCGGTTGAGGCGGTCGTACGTCGCATTCGCACTCGCACGACAGGAAGCCATCCCCTGCGAGTGCGGCGCGGACGTCATGCTCGTGGGCTTCTGGCGCTGCAGCTGCGGCTACACCTATCGCGGGCATGTCTTCCGGGCCTGTCCGGTCTGCGCGGCCGTGCCGCGGATGGTCCGCTGCCAGAGCTGCGGCGCAACAGCTCTTCTGCCGGAGGTGTAGGGCATGGTGCGACTCACACGAAGGGATGTGCGGCTGCTTGCGAAGCTAGCCGCCTCGCGGTGGCTCTCAACCCGCCAAATTGCCGCGCTCATCTTCAACGGGAAGGATCCGTCTATTGCTCGGCGGCGCTTGGCGCAACTCGCGAAGGCCGGGTACGTCCACTCGCTGCGGACGAGCCGCACGGCGGAGGTATTCCATGCGGTCGGACGCGAGGGGAAGCCAGTGCTTGCGCGAGAAGGGCTTTCCATTGAGCTCGAACGTACGCTTCCGGGGGAACTCGAGCACCTGAAGGGCATAAACGACATCCGGGTCGCCGTCGAGGCGGAAGGCGTCCCGGTCCGCTACTTCTACGCTGCCTGGGAACTTCGCCGCTTTCCCCAGTTTCGGCACGTCATCCCGGATGCAGCTTTTGCCATCGAGGCGGAGCGGAAGCTCCGGTTCTTGGTGGAGTACGACCGAGCACGGGAGCCGCGGAAGGTTCTCCGGCAGAAGGTTCTCACGTATCAAGAGGGGGTGCTCGAGCATGCGTGGGACGGGCTCCTCGTGATCGCCGAGACGGCAGCACGCGCCGAGAGCCTCGTGCGGGGTCTCTCGCCGCTCGATCTTCCCGCACGGAGGTTCTTCGTCACTGACATGAGTGTGGTCCGTACAAAAGGATTCTTTGGGTCGGTCTTTACGGACTTGGCGCTCGCCGGGCGAGGCGGGCCCTTGAGTCTCATGGACGTTCACTGAGGCTGTCGGCCAGAGAAAACCCGCCACGTCCAAACGCCACAGCGATGTGGCAGGTTCTATTCGGCTTCTCCTGCATTCTCAGTGGATTAGGATCACCATCCGTCCCCTATGTAGGGGGCAACGCAACGTGCCGCTTCATGCTTCGCAGCTTCACTGCGACGGACGCTGTCAGGACCTCGCATTCTGTGTCGTCAATTCCATGAGGAGGCGGGGCAGGTACGCTTCCTGCCACCTGCCACCAAAGAAGGGAGGTTCAAACGTCATCCCGGCTCGGCAACGCTCTGGTCTCCGAACTCTTGGCGAGGAGAGCAGAAGGGGCCGAGCCGGGTTTCTTTTGCTGCCTTCTAGGAGGCGATTGGCAGGGACAGGTCAGTCTCAAAACTGATGACCCAGACATTCGTTGGCTGTCGTACGCCAAGAGGGAAACCGCAAAGAGGAGCACCGCACGCTGACCGCTCGGCGCGGCGACTTTCTTTTTTGCGTTTGAGTGAAGGCGAATGGGACAGGAAGGACAGGCCTGACGCGCTATGGACCATTCACCCACGAAGCTCACGAACACCGAATGGGAGGAGGTTCGCCAGGACGAGACGGTGGTGCAGTGTTGGGACCTCACGCCCGACATCACCGCAGACGATTTCAAGAAGTCCGTCTATGCCGTCAAGTTCGCGTTTGAGCCCCAGACGATGCCGAACTACCGCGGTGATGTTTTCGTTGTCCTTGGAGACAGTCTGGAACCGCTCGTGCTGGCGCGACACCGGGATGGCAAACTCGTGTCGCTCCCGAGCCGCGCGGACGTCCTGCGGTCTCTGGGCCGGATCTTCATTACGGTCAGGGGAGGCGTCGCGGAGGTCGAATCAGCGTCCGTACCTACCGGCGTCGACGTCGACATCATCGATCTTGATGAGCTTGGGACCGATGCTGAGGCGTTTCGCCGACTTTCACCCGCCGCACAAGCGTACGTGAAAGAGCACGGATACCTCTAACACGGGCTCGTCCGAACTGCTTTTCCATTCGCCTTCACTGAAACTTCATCCGTGGTGCCCTCTCGCGTTCCTCGGCAGGTGGGTTGTCGCGGCTGGCGCTCCCGGCTACGGTGGGGAACGAACATTCCTGTCGGGGTCGGCCTCTGCATGTCGTCTCTATTACAGGAAGGGCGTCTTGAGGCGGAGCGGGCAGCGGGGACGGACAGTCTCTACCCGTATGGACCAGGACCCTCAGGTGATCGTTACGTATACAGATGCGCAGGCGCTCGCCGACGGGGTGCTTGTTGCATTCCCGGGCGACGGCGGCGTCAACCGTATCACGAGAGCCGTGTTCGACTCTTTTACAAAGCTGTTGGGAAGCACTCCTCTCACCGGAGAGGTCACCGACATCACTCCGGTACAGGATGCAATCCGGGCACTGCTCAAGGTCGAGCCCGACGAAGACGGATGGCGGACCGGCACCCATCAAGGAAAGGAACTATGGCTTGTCCCCAATGAAGTGCGTGGATTAACGCTCATGTTCCCGGACGATTACTAGGAAACGTTCTAACCCGGGACTGCCCGGAACCTGCTATTCGTTCCGCTTCAAGACGCCTTTCCTGTCAGGATCGTCCCCACCCGTCGTCTCATCGTCAAGGGCCGGGAGGAATGGGTCCTCTACGACATAGGGATCAGGCGTTGCCGTGGAAAGTCGAACTTCGTTGTCATCTCGAAAAGAGGATGCGCCCACGTTTTTTAGTCGGTTGGTGTTTTTCTCTCGCCCAGTCTCCGTCTGCGGGCGCTTGCCCACCCCTAAGCTGGGGGCGCCTGGACTATATGCCGTACGAACTCCACGGGCCGGCCATGACCGTCGCCCTCATGGTGACGCTTGCGATGCTCGTCAAACATGAGCGACGGCTCAAGCGCTGGCTCTTGCGAAGTCGGAGGCGGCGGAAACAGGTACTCCGGCAAACAGCGTCGAGCTGAGCGCTGGCAGGCGGAGACGGGCGGCCAGACATGCAAACGCTCGCAGACTTGCCTTCAGCTTCGCATCGGCCATTTGCATGCCATTTCAGCCGCCTTGAGATGAGGCGAATGGCCGGGACAGAGTCAGTCATCACTATGGCAAGCCGAGAACGATTCGTGGAGTACCTCGCGAATCATTTCCGGTACTACACCATGTCGAGTTGGAACCGGAGCACGTCGTATGCGCGAAACGTGAAAATACACCATCTCACGCTTGACCCGGAGACCCGCTCGAGGACGTACGAGTTCCTTGATATCCCAGAAGCCTTTGAAGAGATTAACGAACTCATCGAAGCGTTCAGCCGAGGGCACGATTACCGGTGGCACGTAGGGTTCAACGGACGTTCCAACGGGTACCTCGTCCTCTACCGCGGCGGCAAGGAGAAATCGGGCTACAAGACCAGGTGCAACGTCTGCGGACGGCTGACCTGGTATGAGACCCCCGAGCCCTGCCACGTCGAAGCCTGCGACGGCACGTTGGAGCCGCTCTCCGAGGAACACTACCGCGTGTTCACCTACCCCGGTAAAGGCGTCGATGATGACGTTGATTTTTCAGAGTGGGCCACGGAGGACCTGGAAGACCGCGTCCGCCTCATTCGGGAATTCGACAGGCTCTGCGACGCGTGCGTCAGGTCATTCATTCGATTCGTCAAGACCCACAGGGTCGAAGAACGAGAGATTCTCGTTCCAAAGACCATGCGCGTTGCGGTTAACCTTCGCTGATTTTGGAACCGTATCATTCGCCTCATCTCAAGGCAGCACGCCCTCCGGGGCTGCACACACGAGTTTGTCCCACGTCGCTCGTCGCCGGCCGCAGAAACCCTCCCGCGGAGGAATGCGGAAACCAGGCAAGGGGCGCAGGACAGAACGGGGAGCGCGGCCGAATCTCGCGCCGACGATGCCCATCGCGGACATTCGCGGCGAAGGGAACAGGCACGCTCCCCTCTTTTTGTTTTCTTTCGAGTTGGCGTAGTTCGGTCAACACCCACGATTCTCCTTGGACAGAAGCGTGTGTGCAGGTGGCTGAGCTAGGCCTGGGTGCTGGCGCTTGCGGATGCAGGGGCCGCAAGGTAATTGCCACGGGCCTACCCAGAGGCAACCTCGCCTCGCGAGGCCAAGCAAAACCCGTCGGCCAGCACTCCATATCAGATAGCCAGATTAATTTCGCTCACCCGCCGGGTCACGGCCCGGGCTAATCATTAACCCAAACCGTATGGCTTGGCGATCATATGAGAACCTCATCAACGAAGAACTCGACAACCGCACCCCCGGCAAGGTGACCGGATGGATGCGTTTTTGTCGTCGCGGCAAGGAACCCCTACAGGTCACGCTCGACCTTGAGGGAGACTTCCACGAAGACATCCGCGGGAAAGTGATCAGGCTCAAGAACCCCACCCCGGCTGACCGGAACGAGGTGGAACTCGACCGGCATGGCACGTACATGGAGGGGTTCGCCCAGGTGCAGCGCGGCACGGTCGGCGACATCACCGCCGGACTCCCGCTCGGTCCGTGGACGGAAGCGCTCGCCCACAAGCTCATGGCGCAAAATGAGCTTCTGTGGGACGAGAACGGTCTTGACGGAGCACGACGCGAGGAACGGCGGAGGGAATTCGCCGAACGCTACCGCACGCACATCGAGGCGGGCGACCTCTACCACGCGTATTCCGACTATCCCTATGTGGAGTGGTATGCGGACAACGGCCGGGTGGTACTCGAGCTCGATCCTTCCCACGTGGAGGTCATCGACATCCATGGAGTCGCCCCGAGGCAAGAGAAGACCCCGCAGGAACTTGTCGAAGACCGCAAGAAGCGCGAGGCATCCATGGTCAAGTTTCTGTCGGGAATGGTGGAGGACCTCTCCCGAGAGAGTATGGAGAAGGGCGGCGACGGCAACGTCACCGGCTTCCTCGTCGGATGAGGGTTTCGTCGGGGCTCGCGCCCCGGCGGGTGGGCGGCCAGCTGCGGTGGGCTGTGCAAAGGACGCTTTGAAGCGGGAACCCCATCGTCCAAAATCGCGTGCCCTAAGGGGGGCGAAGCCATGACGAGGGTTTTCACTGACATCGAAGAACTGGTTACCGCCAAGGAGCTCGAAGCGCTTCTCAAGATCGACGTGAAGACGATCTACCGGTACGTCCAGAATGGATTCATCCCCTACGTGAGGATTCAATCGAACGTCCGGTTTCGCAAACGAGAAATTGTCGAGTGGCTTGATCGGCAGAGTCTCCGGCCGCGTTGACTGGGAAACCGGCAGTGAGACTCACCGCGAGAGACTTGGTTGGTTTTCCAACCAACATGCAGAAAGTCCGACAAAGAAGGTACCGCGCGCGCATGCTCCGCGTATGAGAAGAAACCGAAAGACGATCATCTACACGGAATTGGGCTTCGAGATCACCTGCCCCCGGCATCTCGGACTCAATCGAGGTAGCCGGAGAGAACGGGTACGTGCGCGTCCCCGTGGCCCCCGACGCCTTCTTCGGACTCCAAGACCCGAAAGGGAGGACGCAGTATTTCCTCGAAGCCGATCGGGGGACCATGACCGTGAAGCGCTTTCTCTCGAAGCTCAAAGCCTACGCCGCCTACTGGCAGGAGAAACGACATGAGACGCGATTCGGCATCCGGTACTTCCGTGTGCTCACCGTCACCACGAGCGCCGCCCGGAGAGAAAACCTTTTGCGCGCGGCGGTATCTAACTATGAGGTGGAGAAAATAGGCCGTATGTTCCTGTTCACCGAAGACGCAGCGCTCGACCTCAAAAGGCCGGAGAGCATCTTCGGCTCCATCTGTACCACGCCGAAGGGGGGAGAGACATGCTCGCTCCTCTCGTAGGCACAACGCTCACCCCTAACCGGACGTACCCAACGTCCCGTGGCTATCGCAATTGACCCGAAGACAGGCGAAAAGATCTTCGTGAAACTGGTAGAGCTGTACACAGCCCGGGAAGTGGCACGGCTCTGGAAGATCAGCCCGAAGACGATGTATGCAATGGCTCGCGGCGGACTTATCCGGCATGTCCGCATCCAGCGGAATGTTCGATTCATCGAATCGGATATTCTGGCTTGGCTAGAGGCTAGGATTTGCGCGCAGATTCGAGGAAAGGGCAAGAAGTAACAGCCGACGGGCACGAACGCTCCGCGCTATGCGCGGAAACGATCCAGGGGGTCCGAACACGAAGGACCCTTCGAGGTTCCGCCCACAAGATGCGGAACCGTTCACACGACGGACTCTTCATACTCCTTTCGGGACCCGCGGGCGAGGCGCGGGGCAAAACGCTGGCCATCCGGCCAGCGTTTTGCATTTCGAGACCTTTCCTCAATGCTCCTCACCTTCTCCGCATTGTAGCAACCACCCCGCCTCGTCAAGGTCCCGACCAACAGAGAGTGTAGGTTTCTGCCCACCCGAGGCGGGCGCTCCACCTTGACGACCCCTCGCCCGCCTGCGGCGGGCGGGTGGCGGGGCACCCCGGTCGCTCTTTGGCGTCGAGGCGAGTCGCATCGGCCCGACACCTCGACTAACCATTCAGGCCGAAGCTTATAAGTCGTATGTCTAACCCATACATCTCCGCAGCCGGGACATCCCCGAGGGCGAGCTTCGAGAGCTCATGGACGAGATCGTCGAGGCAGAGCGAGCGCGCGAGACGGACGCCGAGCGTTGCCCGGTGTGCGACTCTCTCCGGCTTGACCGGGGCGAGGCCGAGGGCACGACGAAGGTCAAAGAGTACGTCGCCTGCCGCGACTGCAAGACGCTCCTTGCCTGGGGCTAGGGGCGCACGGGGCGGGAGTCCGAAAGGGCTCTTGCCCCTTCGCGTCGGGGCGAATCGCCAGCCCGTCCCGCCTCGAACTAACAATTCAGGCTGGTGTTACAAACATATGTCTCACACGCACACAAGCGTAGAACCGCAGAGCCTCGAAGATTTTTTCGGGGAGCCGATCAGCGTCTACACGGACGAGGACGCAATCGAGGACGGCTTCATCATCGAGCTTGACCGGCTCGTCCGCGTCCGGTACGGCGGGGTGCCGATCACCCGGATGACCCGCCGCCTCTTCGACGACTTGACGCCGTTCGTCGACGCCGAGGCTCCCGCCTTCGACGGGAATTTCTCGCGGGCCCTCGCCTCGATCCTCACGACGAAGTGCCGGTTCGCCCAAAGCTCCCCGGACAACACTAGCGAGGTCGGCGACATCGTCCGCATCCCGCCGAATCTGTGGCTGGTACGGAACGAGTCGGGCGGCTGGACCGCCATGTACCCGGACGAGTACTAGCGCCTGGGCGCAACGGGGCGGGAGTCCGAAAGGGCTCTCGCCCTTTTTTCTTGCTCGGATTTCTTCGATGGGAAGGGATTACCTGAGACCGGCCTGCTCCGCGCCGTCGCCGCGCCAGACGCGCACGAGGTCTTTCATGGGCTGGTGCCGACGGCATACGTCAGCGCCGTGCGAAAGTTTCCCCTCTTTCTCCAAGCGCCGGTGGAGGTCCCAGTAGAGATCCGTCATAGAGGCCGCGGCGAGCGAAAAGTCACCTCGTAGCTCGTATACTCCGAAGCTTTGCACCGAGGTCTCGTTGACCTCTTCCGTGCGCACTTCCAGCTTGTCCGGAAGCGCGCGAATCGCGCGCACGATGTTGGCGGGGCTCCCCGTGACGGCGTTTAGCTCCGAGCGCGGGAACACGAAGTACCGGTGGGGCCGGGCCGCGGGGCAATCGAGGCACGCGTACAAAGAGCCGGGTGTCTGCGGCGAGCGCGCAGCCTGCCGAGTCGGGTCAATGATCGCAAGCGCACCCGCGTCGTACTCGTTGTTGAGTCCAGCCGCCACAATGTAACTTTCCGAGCCGTTCCGAAAAAGCTCTAGCTCCGTCACCCACCCCGCGCTCACGAACCGGAGGTCGGCCTCTCCCGTCTCGTCAATCCGGACGACAAACGACGGCCACCACGTGTGGTGGGTGAACGCCACCCAGATCGTATGCTTCGCGGCGGCTCCCGGCTCGACGAGCATGTCGCCTATCCGCCACGGCCCGCTGAAGGTCTCCCTTCCGAACTGGAGCGCATCGGCAGGCCTGTATCGCCAGCGGAGGGTCCCGGTATCCGAGAAGCAAAACACCTCCTCGACCTCGGACCCTGAAAAGCGCACGCCAACCACCACCTCGCGACGCCCGTCGCCGTCGAGGTCCGCCACGTGGACGCGCCGTGAGCGCTGTCCCTCGGGAATGTCGAGCGGAGCGGAGAAGTCGTGCGTCCAGAGGACGCGCCGCGACGGGTCTTCGGCGATTAGGCGCTGGCCTTCGAATCGGGCTTCGGCCAGATGCGGACGGTGGGTCGTACGCCACGCGAAAAGACCCGCGAATCCTAAGACGAGGGCGAGGCCACCGGCGACCACGAGGGGCAGAAGCTTCCGGGGCGTTTTCTCGGACGCGGCGCTCGCCTCCTCATCCGCCTGCCCCAAAATCCACGCGTCGATCTCTTCCGCGTAGGCGAAGACCGCGCTCCGCGACGCGCCCGGCAGCCGGTGCACCGGCAGACCTCGTTCCTTCTCCCATCGCCTGACGGTGCTCACATCGTGCCCGAGGTGCTGGGCGATGTCTTTCCACGTGTCGAGCCGCTTCCTGTCGTTTTCGGTCATGGGCTGGGTCTCGGGGCTCCGGAAACAAAGAACTTAGCCCGCGTGAGCGCTCATAGGCGCTCATGCCTGTTGCGAAACTCTATCCCAGCCATGTACTGAGGAGCAAGCAGGGCCGGTTTTTTTGTGTCCTAGCTGGGCGTGCAATAAGGGCCCTGCTCTTCGTTTTCCGGTTTTTGAATTTGGCAGTCCCTAGACGATTTCACGGTAGCAGTTAGGATAAAAGTATGAGTAGGCGCTATTCCAAATGGATACTTCTCGCAGTTGCTGGTCTTGTCGTGTTGGTGCTTACTCTTCGGCTGGGCGCATGGCCTCTGGCACAACCTAGCCCCGCCGCCTCGTCCCTCCTAACTCCCCCAGCAAGCCCGGAGCCGCAAAAATCCACAACCTCGACCCAGCCGAAGATCACCTGGTCCGAGAAGCAGGTCGAAGTGATTCTGTCTCCGGCAGAGAGCGCACCGAAAAGCCTCACGTTTGCGAGTTCGCTCGATTTCACAGATGCTGTTATCGAAGCTGCGCCCGAGATTGCTGGCTTCCTAACCATCCAGCCAAGCACGTTTGCGAACGTTCCGGCAAATCAGCCGCAGCAGGTCATGGTCAATTTTGCGATTCCTTCCACCGCCGCGCTCGGGACCTTCGAGGGAACGATTCGCGTGAGGACCGGAAGTCAGACATTGCCGGCGACGCTGAAGGTGGTCGTGAATGTGTGGGCGAGAGTGACCAATTCGCAAGCGGGGGCTGAGTTTAAGGTTCCGTCTCTCGGGGATGAAACGACAGTCGAGATGAGCCAAACGGCCAATGGAGATTTGGTTCTGGATTTCCAGTTGCGCGACAGGAATGCAGGGGAATTCTTCTCAGTCTTTGTGTTGGGTGTCCACAACAACCCTTCTCACTTAAGTCTTCGTGATTGGTTTGAGCAGACCGTTGACAGAAACCACATCCTTCTCGATACCGAGACATTTCGAGAACAAACACTGGCGAACGGGCTCCCGGCTTTGTTGCTTGAGCGCCCAGTACCGGTGGAATACGGCGATCAAAACGGGCCAGTCCAGGAAGGGTTCTTGATGTCGCCCTCATCAGATCGCGTCGTGAGCATCATTCAATCCCAGGAGAACAAGCTGTTTACGCTCGGATACTCCCAAGAACAGGTCATCGAACTATTGAAGGTGATCTTGGGGACAGTCCGGTTTCAATAAATCCGTGGCCAACGCCTCGGACGGGGACATACACGCAGGGGCTACCTAGTGAAGAAGCAGCTCATTTTCGTTGCCGGTTTTTTCCTACTCGGCTCCGGTGAACTGTGGACCCAAGGGGCCAATCCAGTACCACAGGCAATCGCTTTGTCTCCTTCCAGCGTCGAGGCTGGCGGCGGTGGGTTCATACTAACGGTCGATGGGTCCAGTTTTGTGTCTGGCTCCATCGTGCGATGGAACGGTCTTGACCGGCCCACTTCATTTGTCAGCCCGATGCGGTTGACTGCCTCCATTTCCGCTGCTGATATTGCCTCACCCGCGACGATAAGCATAACAGTCTTCAACCCACCACCGGGCGGAGGGACCTCGGGAGTTAAGTTCATTAAGATATTTCCTGCCTGCGGCCAGTTGCTCCACAGCTACAAAGGAGTCTCCGCCTTTTCGAATGGGATCGACCAAGGGAGTGGGAAAAGCTGCGGTGGTGTCAACGGGCAATTCGGCAGTCAGTACCAATGTGTTGAGTATGTGAGAAGGTTCTATTCGCAGGCATTGGGAACTGACACGAGCCGATGGAGGGGAAATGGTGGCACCTACTACAACACTGCAAGTACCAAAGGCCTGATCGCAGTACCCAATGGAGGCCCAGCCCGTCCTTATCCGGACGATATCCTGGTCTTTAGTGGCAACAACTTTGGACATGTTGCCGTCATCATTGACGTGTCAGCCAACTCGGTTGATCTGATTGAAGAGAATTGGTCTCCGACTGGAAGAGCTACAGTGCCTCTTACAAGCGGAGGCAGCAGCTATTCTCTGGCGTCACGGGGCAGTTATCAGGTGATTGGCTGGCTTCGCCGACCGCAAGCAATCCTAACAATAGAAACTCCCACGTGCCCGAAAGGCACGAGTTGCACTGGTCCTCAGGGGACCGTTTTCGATTTTGAAGGGATGGGTTTCACACCGAATGGAAGTGTCAGACGCTTCTTAGAAGATTCAACTGGAACACTGACGGAGCTGGCTCCGGTGCTGGTAGCTCAACCTGCCGGCCAGCTATCTTGGTCATTTGATTCGTGTACTGCGGCATCAGGGACATTCTTGATCGTTGCTGTCGATGAGACGACCGGGAGAATCACCAACAAGGTCAGTGAAATCATAACCCCAGGCAGTTGCGTGCCCCCACCGCCTCCAGCGCCAGCCATCGCCGTGACGCCGCCCTCATTCGACTTCGGCAACGTAAACATCGGATCGCCGCGGCAATCCACGTTCACGATCACCAATACAGGGACCGCGTTGCTGACCGTGAACAGCATTTCCGTTAGTGCTGGCGACTTTGCTTTGGACACTTCAAGCTTCCCGAATCCGCCATTTGATATCAACGCGGGAGACGGTCAGGCGTTCCAAATCTCTTTTGCTCCGACCGTCGTCGGTCTGCGTCAAGCGACGGTCACCATCACTAGCAACGCAACTACTTCTCCCACCGCGGTGAATGTCACGGGCACGGGGGCTGTTGCTCCATCGGGTTTTGTCGCGACCGGCAACTTGAACATTCCCCGCGCGTTCCACACCGCGACGCTCTTGAGCGACGGGCGGGTGCTCATCGCGGGCGGATTCACGACCGACAACTTTCACCCCATTGCGGACGCCGAAATCTATGACCCAGCCAACGGCACATTCACTCTGACCGGCTCTCTGAACGTTGCCCGCTGGGGACACAGCGCCGTCCCCCTCGACGACGGCCGTGTCCTCATTGTCGGCGGCAACACCGCCTGTTGCTCACCCTTCTACGTCGCCCAAACTGAAATCTACGACGCCGCTACCGGGCAATTTACCTTTGGTCCCTCGTTGCCGGAAGGCCGGGGAGGCGCGGCCGCATCTGTTGTGCCGCTCGTGAAGCTCCAAGATGGAAGTGTGCTCGTCATCGGCGGCTTCCGCCCTGACATTTGCGGCATCCCGACAGAGACCGTCTTCCGCATCGATGCCCAGGCCACGTCCATCTCGAACTTGGGAGCGCCGCTCCTCATCCCGCACGGCGGGCCGACCACCGTTGCCACGCTGCTCAAGACGGGCGAGATCCTCGTCACAAGCGCAAAGGGGAACTGCTTTGTTGCCGATCCTGGCCCGCCCTATTCCGAGCTCTACGATCCCGTCGGAAATACGTCCCGACTCACAGCCGGGGACATTCTTACGCAGCGGGTGGCCTTCGGCGCTGTGCTCCTAAACGATGGCCGCTACGTGCTCGTCGGCGGCACAAACAGCTTGGGGATGTTTCTGCCCATGGAGGTCTACAATCCTCTGGCCGAGATCTTCACGAACACCAACGACATGACGTTTCTTGCCACCGACGTAGTTGGCGTCCTGCTCCCTGACGGAAGAGCGCTTTTCACGGGCAACACCGTATCGCCCTTCGGCGCGCTGCTCGACCCGGCAAGCCTCTCTTTCACGGAGGTATTCCCAGGAGTACCGACGCGTCGCTTCCACACGCTAACCCGCCTCCAGGACGGCCGGGTGCTCCTTGCGGGCGGCGAAGTCGCGGGAGCCACAACCACTTCAGCAGAACTGTTTTTTCCCTGAGCTGTCGGGCCCACGCCCTGGACAAGTTTCCCAAAACATGCTTCCCTGAATAGTTCCTTCCCATCCAGTCCGCCTCGGTGGTCCTAAGAAGCCCGTCCCAAGCGTTTTTGAAGGATTGGTTTCTACAAGCCCACTAAGGAGGCATTTCCTTGCAAGTATTTGCTGACACGGCGCAAACGTTTCGGGAATTGTCGAGTGCCCGTCGAGACCTGCTCAACAGCGAAGGTTTTCAGACCGGACCCTTCTTCGGCCGACTGTGGTACGGGCGCCTGTACTGGGTCGTCGAATTCGCAAAAATCGAGCTTCGCTCCGCTGGGACGCTGACAGCCCGGAAATTCATCAAGCTCTACTGCCGCACCGCGGATCGCCTCTTCGGCGGCAACCGCTTCGAAGCGTATCTCGAAGCGCGACGGAAGGAAGCCGAGGAGTGTCGCAGAAAGATTCAGGAAGAGAAGACGCGGATGCAGAAGCGCGCGGAGCGGAGAGTTGCTTTGGAACTCACTCGACAGCGGCTGACGAATCCAAATTTCGTTCCGCCGTCGCGAGACCACATCAATTGAGGCCCACTCGGCCTCTTTTTCATTATGGAGATTTGATCCACCCTTGAGATTCCCTTGAACTTCGGCGGCACACAATTGAGGCGATGCCCCCACTCGACCACCTTCACCGATCCGCAATGAGGTTCGCCTGCGCGTACTTCCGCGCCCGCTGGTTCTACGTCGAGAAAGTCAAAGACAGGGAGGAACACCGCGGGTACGACCTTATCGCGCACCGCGCAAAAGAGCGCGTCACCATCTCCGTGAAAGCCGCAAAATGCAGGTGGGAGATCCCCGACCTCACCCCAAGAGAGGTAACCGAAACCGGCCGGCTCGTCGCCGACCTTCTCTTCATCGCCTGCCCCCGCCACAAGGCAGGTCACGTGCTCGTCATCCCCCGCGACGCCATCACACCCGCACACATCACGAACAATGAAGGGAACTGGTCCGTCCGCTCCACCCTCGCCAACCGCTACACTCTCCGCTCCTTCCTCCACCCCCTCTAGTTGGGCGCACGTTTCGGCTTCCATTGGTCAAGCGTGATTGGTAGGTTCTCTAGGTTCCGGAGGAGCGCCGTATGCATTCGCTCGCCGAGGCCTGCCGCCACGAGAGCATGGTGACAAGCCTTTTCAGTCGCCACCACATCGCAGTACGGGACGGCTAAAGACAGAGCGTCGATGTCGTAGATATCGTTGGCAGTCCATTGGTAATCCCTATTGCGGTGCCAGGCCGTCTTCAACTCGATCGAGACGACGGTGCTCGGCATGGCGCCAACGAACGCGCGAGCCGATTGAGGATCCGACATCACCTCAGTGAGCAGAAGCCCCCGCTCAGCTAGGGCCCGTGGGAGGATATCCTGAAACTCGATAATAAGCTCGCGCGCTGAGACCACGTCGCGTAACCGACTATGCCGCCATGGGCCACCGCCGTTGAGGCGAACGGACTGCCTTCGCTCTTCTTCAGCCCGACGCTCGGCGACGTCTTTAATAGCCTCGGGATTCCAACCAAGAGCACGTATGCGTTCGACCTCGTCGTCGGTGGGACCTCGAAGTATTGATCGCTCAAGAAGTAGATTCGCCTGGGTAACAAAGTCCTCGAATGCTTTCGTGCCCATGCGCTCTCTCACAAGGTGGGTCGCGTCCCCGGAAGGCCCCATGATCTTGAATCCGCTCTGCCGACCGGCGCTGTGGCGAACCCCTCGTCCTATGAGAGGGATCATTGGCAACGGATTTGGCACCCGCGCGAATCGATCGAGCATCGCCGCGAGCTCCAACTCCATGACGACCACGCGGCTGACGAGTGTGGCAAAGTCAGTGAGTTCCTCCATGATGTCGGCGAGTGCTCGACGTTGCGCCGGGTCGTTTATCTTGAGCATCTCCATGTACAGCGTGCTCGACAGGACGAACGATGCCTTACCCGCCGATCGCGCGGCACGGCAGGCTTCAAGCGTTTCCACGTACGAACTGCCCTTCGGATGACCGACCGACGCCTGCGCCAGACATATCCAGTGATTTAGGTCGAAGTAGACGACGTTCACGCTGTCCGATGGCAACTGCAAGAGGGGAGGCCACACAAAGGCGGGTAGATCATCTTTCATGCTGTGTTTATTCTAACCCAACCCGATATTCTAGCTTCCGTTCCGAGTCAGCAGGTCTGGTTGGCTGTTCACCTGAATCTGTCCAGCCCCACCGCTGCTACAATGCAGCCACCGCAAGGAGGCCCCATGCTCGATGACCATCCATCAAAGGCCGACGCATATGAGGTGAAAGCCAGCGACCCTAAGCTGATCTCCGAGGCTGAACTTGCAACCTGCATCGCCATCATCGAGGCGGGGGAGGCCGTGAATCCCGAACTGGCAAAAGGAGAATTGCCGCTTGCCCGTGTACTCGTTATCGCACGGTCAGGCGGAGACATTGTGGGCGTTGGAGCCATAAAACGAGCCCGACCCACGTATGCCGCGGGACGTGCGAAGAAAAGCGGATTTGCATTTGATAAGGACACCCTAGAGTTGGGGTACGTCGCTGTCTGCTGTAAACACCGCAAGCGCGGACTCTCAAAGCAAATCGTGGCGGAGCTACTCGCCAAATACAATGGGCGGTTGTTTGCTACTACAGATCACGACGGCATGAAAAAGACTCTTGGAGGGTCAGGATTTGTGAAGAAGGGTAAAGAGTGGGAGGGCGAGAGAGGTCAGCTTTCACTGTGGATACGAGAGGGCTCGCCGCTGCCGAAACCCGCCTAAGCGTCTGACACGCAGAACTCGTTGTGCAGGTGCGCAAACACCCGAAACGCTTCTTTCGCAAGCTCGAACGCCTTCTCCGTGTCCGATACGTGGATGACGAACGGCATTCCGTGCATGAATTTATTCCGAAGCTTCCGAATCTCTGCCCAGCCAAAATGGAACCCCGAGCCCTTTGACCGGGCCACGACGTCCCGGAGACTGACGCCCGCCAGTTTCGCAAATTCCTTCTCCCGGTCCCTGTGTCCGCGCATGGCTCGTACTGCGCCGCGAGCCTGTTCCCAACCCTTGCCGGTTTTCACAATCATCCGCTTCAACAGCTCTCCGAAGAGCTTTTCAAGCATCGCCGCAGTAAGAAGAACCACGACTTGGTGCTCTTCGTGCGTGTCCGAATACTGCAAGAGCGGCACGTAGGATTTGCGGGCATCTTCACGAGTGCACACGTCCAGCCCCAGGCGGATTGCGTTGAGAATTTTGTCGTATGCGGCCCCACTCCCATCCGAGGCCCTCATCAGGCTCTGCGCTTCGAGAGCCGTGGAAACCGCTATGTCCACGCCGTACTCCCGTCCATAGGTCTTTTCTCAATTCTTCCGCGAGGGCCGTCTGGGTGTCGTCGGTCCGCTCACAGGCCCTCGCGTAGAAATGCGAGATCATCTCTAGGAGCCGGTCGCTCGACATGTCCGGGAAGATGCGCCGGGCCTTGCCGCTCTTTTCACAGTGCGGACATGGCACGGCAGGCTTAACGAGTTCAAGGTCTTGCGACAAAAATCCGCAACACGGACACTCAAGCCACGTCACCGCGGCAATCCACGTCCCATTCTCCGCAAGCTCCCGATTGGTCAGCATCATGGCAGCCTCGCCTTAGGTTCACTCAAGAATACACTCGCATGATAGGCTCTCGCCATGAGCCGATTAGAACTGGCTCGATGGGCCCTCTCCATGACAATACCGGCCTTGGCCGGCTTTCTTGGCGTGCTCGTCG
>Ga0137796_10000664_pt1 | contig 20816 bp, 19 predicted proteins | sample OV2TP3_FD_97704 | JGI IMG/M metagenome (GOLD analysis project Ga0137796, IMG submission 97704) | reverse complement strand
TTCCCCGCCCATAACGCCGCCAACTGTGCCGAAAGCTCCTGCCGAGAAAACAGAAGAAACATTAGAAGGGGTTCCGATCACCGAAACCCTTGAGGAAGTTCAAGGTGCCGCCATACCACCCCCTGAGCTTGAAGATGAAACAATGCTTTCTGAAGCCCCAGCGCCAGATATTGTTTTGGAACAAGAGGTAGCCGAGGTTGCTGGAGATATCTCATCGATTACGGCCATGTATGTAAAATCTATTCAAAAGAAAATATCCGAGGCTATTACGTATCCTTATGAGGCGAGTGAGAAGGGATGGAGTGGCACGGTTAAATTGACGCTTCGCATATTAAAGGACGGAACTCTCGATGAGGCTTACATTAAAGAATCCTCTGGATACAATATTTTTGATAAAGATGCTTTAGATACGGCGCAAATATTGGCACCCTATGCGGCCTTTCCACCAGAGTTGGATTTAAAGGAAATAAAGGTGACGATTCCTATTGTTTATAGTCAAGGGTCGGTGGCACTGGAAGTGGTTTGTCGTCCGAAAATCGATCAAGAAGAAATAAAACCATTTGCGTTTTCTGGGAAGACTTATAGCGAGATAATACAAGAGCGCATCGCCCGATCGATTTTTTATCCCGAGCAGGCTAAACCATATGGTTGGGAGGGCACAGTTAAATTAAATCTCCAGATCATGCGTGACGGGACATTGGCGCAAGCGCGTATCAAAGAATCTTCTGGTAATAAAATGTTCGATGAATGCGCCCTACAAACGGCCAAGGCCTTAGCGCCGTATTCTGATTTTCCACCGGAATCACAGCCTCAGGATTTAAATCTGACGATACCCATCATCTATAGTTTGGATAAATAATGGAATCAAAGACAGTCACTGTTTTTAGTAACAAAGGTGGTGTCGGGAAGTCTTTTATAGCGGTCAATCTGGCTACGGCCTTAGCCCTTTCAGGGAAAAGAGTTCTTTTGATTGATCTAGATTTTCAGGCCGGACAGGACATGGCCCGGATGTTAAATCTAACGCCCCGTCATGCTATGGTCGATTTGTTAGCCGGAATAGAAGCCACCGAAAGTCCTGATCTCATCAAAAAATATGTTATCTCGCATTCCAGTGGTCTCGATTTCTTACCCGCCATTCAACAAACACGGCAAATAGGCCATATCACTCCCGATAATATCAAACCATTTTTTAAAAAAGCATCTAAAATTTATGATTTTATTGTTATTGATGCTGGTAAGGCCTTTAGTGAAACACTTATTACCACTCTGGACTATTCTAATTTGATTCTTTTGGTGGCGACACCCGATGTATTGGCCGTTTATCAAATTAAGTGGTGTCTGGATGTTTTGCAAAGCCTTCATTTTCCCGTCAAGATGGTGAAACTTATTCTGAATCGTTCGGAGAGTCGGGGGGGCGTGGCCTGGCAAGAGGTTAAATCTGCTCTCGCCTGTGAAATTTTTTCACATATTCCATCCGACGGACGTGTCGTGGGGATGGCCCTCAATCAGGGTGTGCCATGCGTGATTGATAGTCCTAAGAGCAAGGTCGCCGAGGCATTCTTTAAAATGGTCGGTCAGTTGCAGAGAGAAGATATTTATATAAAGTCGGCAGATATGGAACGGTTGAGAACGACGGATGAGGATATTCCTAAACCCGGACAGTTCTGGGAGAAATTTGGTATTTCACAACAGTTAATGAAAGGTCCATCCCACAAGTTAGCCGTTCAGGAAGAAGATGAAGTTGTTACGTTAAAGAAGAAGATTCATGAGAAACTCGTTGAGCGTATGCATCTGGAGGACCTGACGCCGGAGGCGATGACCGATCCCAAACAGGCCCAAAATATCAAGAATTCCGCTGAGAAGATAGTGAGTAATCTTTTGATGGAAGAGCGAGGCGGCATGATCTCTTCTCATGAAGAACGCGTACGATTGGTTAGAGAGATTGTCAATGAGGCCTTAGGGCTTGGTCCCTTGGAAGATTTTTTGGCGGATCCAGATGTCACCGACATCATGGCAAATAGCAAAAGTGAAATATACGTTGAAAAAAGAGGGAAATTAATTTTTACTAATCGACGTTTTGTTTCGGATGACCAGATGCGGGCCATCATTGATCGTATTATTGCGCCCTTAGGGCGGCGTATTGATGAATCCACACCGATGGTCGATGCGCGTTTACCCGATGGCTCACGTATCAATGCGATCATCCCCCCCCTTTCTTTGCAGGGCCCTATGATTACGATCCGTAAATTCGGTTTGGAACGGTTGGATGTCAAAGATTTGTTGGAGCGATTTCATTCAATGTCTAGGTCTATTCATGATTTTTTGCGTGCCTGCGTTTTGGGTCGCAAAAACATTATTGTTTCAGGAGGGACGGGAGCGGGGAAAACGACCCTCTTGAATGTTATTTCTCAATTTATTCCCGACGATGAACGCATCATCACGATTGAAGACGCTGCCGAATTGCGTTTAAAGAAAAGTCATTGGGGGAGATTGGAATCGCGTCCGCCTAACGTGGAGGGGAAAGGGACTGTGAGTATTCGCGATTTATTTATTAATACTCTCCGTATGCGCCCCGACCGGATTATCATCGGGGAGTGTCGTGGCCCTGAGGTTTTGGATATGTTGCAGGCGATGAACACCGGGCACGATGGATCCATGACCACGCTCCATGCCAATTCCACCCATGATGTTCTGGTGCGTATGAGTTCGATGATTTTGTTGAGTGGTATAGAACTTCCTATGCGAGCTATCAATGAAATGGTCGCTTCGGCTATTAACATTATTGTGCATATCGCTCGGTTTTCCGACGGGTCACGCAAGATAACAGGGGTTACCGAAGTAGCCGGTCTCAAAGAAGATTTTCAGTTGGATTTAAGAGATATTTTTGTCTATCAGCAAAAGGGAATGAATACAGAAGGTATTGTGCTTGGTGAATTTAACCCCACAGGGTATATCCCTAAGGTCTATTACGATCTCGCCCCACGAGGCATCCCTATTGACAAAAAATTATTCGAACCATAACCTTGAAGATCTTTAATTCTTCTCAAAATACCCTCCTGGCCAATCAAGTTGCTATGGCTGATACTTTTTTCTCGCGTTTAGTTGGACTTCTCAATCGTCGAAGTTTAAATACGGGTGAGGCCCTCATGATCACCCACTGTCGTTCGATTCATATGTTCTTCATGCGCTTTGCCATTGATGCTATTTTTGTGGATAAAGAGAATCGTGTGGTAGGGGTTGTCGAGGGCATAAAACCATTTTGTTTAAGTCCAATTTTTTTTAAGGCAAGCTATGTCATTGAGTTACCGGAGGGAATAATTAAGAAGTCACGAACAGCGATTGGCGATCAGATTCAGCTCCTTCCTTAAGAACAAAATCCAAACCCTCAAATCCGAAAATCTAAACAAATTCAAATGATTCAAGTCCAAATGTTCTAAATAAGGATTTCCGAAATCTTTTTAAAAATCCTCTAAATTTTTTAAATCATCAGCCACTCGATCAACTTCATCCAACCATCGACGGCAAAACTTACAGATTTTAGCCTCGATGAGTATTTTTTTCCCGCAGAAGATACAATTCTTTTTTTGGGATCCATGGTAGTCTACTTCCACCAAATCATCGATTAAATATTGGAGACAGTGTGGACATTTGGGCGTGCGTTCATTTAAATCTTCGAAACAATAGGGGCATTTTTTCACCATAGGTATTTTTATAATAACCCATAAGACATAATTTGCAAGTTAAATTAGATATGTTGGGCATGGTCAGGGGAAGTTTGTCTGTTGGCCGTGTTGTTTGTCACAATTTTGGTAACAATTTTCTGTTACGGCAAGGAGGCCTATCAATGACTTATCTCAACCGATCATTCCCTCGGGTCCGCTCGGGATCCTGTCCCCCGCCACGGGCCGGTAAGCAAGGTCGAAGGACGACACGGGCTTCGTAACCGTAGCCCTAGCCGTTAATTTATTTATAGAGACAACTTATTGATTGTCCAAGAGATTGTGATATACTAAAAAAGCAATTATAAATGTCCAATTTGAAATAAGGAAAGACCTACCATGGGTGTAATCTACAAATTTAAGTGGGAAGTGATTGATTTTATCTTACGGCAAAAGGGTGAAAACCCTGACTTAAGTTGCCGTCGATTAGCGCAGATGGTTAACCAACAGTTTCAAATGAGGGTTTCCAAATCTTCCGTTAACACTATTCTCAAGAATGCCCAGTTAAGCAGTCCAGTCGGACGAAGGTCTTTGGGGGAAAAGAAAGAGCCCTTTGCTCCTTCTCAAATGCAAGAAGAAGTAGCGCCCAAACCGATCATCCATGCGGAGATTCTCCCTTTCCCTTCAGCGAAGAAGGCAAGAAGGGTTGTTAAGAAGGTTTCCTCAAAAACCGATGACCATGTTTCTTCGGTTATCTCAAGGGAAATCTCGACGATGGCGTTACCCCATGATGGCATGGGATGTATTTTTTTGAAAGCCGTGGAATGGGGTCTATCGCCAACCCCGATTTTGGGGGAGCTATTGAAGGATTACGTCAAAGGGTTTAGTTTAGAGGACATTGATGCCGCTAGCGAGGTGTTGCTCTATCTTAATGGTTTTGGTCTACACGACGTTGACGACCTTGCGCAGTATCAAGGAACGGGGTTGTGGAAATTAAATCAATTAAGTAGCCATTTTGATTATAGGATTGTCACGAGGTTCTATAAAAGCCTTCATAATTTTGATGAACTGGGGTTAAGGATGGCGATGGAAATTGATCAGCTATTTACGCAGGTGAAAGCTCTTAAAATTTTTTGTGAGGATGGACAGGAGATTTTTTTGGATGCTGGTTTTTTTAGAATTAATAATGTCCAATCTGATAAAACATATTATTTACAAGGTAACGTATTGTCCAATCTAACTGAACAAGTTATCAGTAACCGAAGGCCTACCCTTATTAAATATGCCCCTGGGCAAACGGCCCTGTCGAAGGAATTCCATGACTTCGTCGCTTGCTATGAGAATAGAGCAGGCAAAAAGATTATAGGGGTTAGTATCATTGATGCCGAGGGTCAGGAATTATCGAAATTTGCCTCAATTCCTGAACAGAAAAGATATTTCGTCATTGGCCTATGGCCTTGGCAGAAGGAATTTGATATGTTCCTAGGCCACCGTGTGGAAAAAACCCAAAAAGAGTTGCTTCATCCTTTGTCACAGCAGAAAATCACTCTTCTTGAAATCGAGCCTGGCATAGTTGAGGATTTAACGCGACATTTATCCCCTGCAATCAGAGGATGTCTGATTAACGGAGGGATAGGTGGTAATCCGATAGTTACACTATTGACGAATATCCCGGCCAGCCAGATGTCAACCGAGGCAGTGGCGCGATCCTATCTCCTGCGTTGGCCTTCCATAGGACAGAAAGAACAAAATTCCCCCTTAAAAGCGTTAAAGGAAAATATCTCAACTCATTCCTATTCTTATGGTTACGATAGTTACGCAACAGGATTTGGAGAACAAATTGCTTTTTTACTTCGTCGATTGGAACAAACATGTTATCATCAATTCTTTTCACACTGGATGGGCGATAGAAATGATACAACTGTTGAAATATCAATATATTATAAACTATCCGGCTATTGGCAAGACCAGAAAGATTATTTCTTAGTGACGCTGATTTCTTCATCGCTGTCGTCAGCTGAGCGAAAAACACTAGAATACGCTATCATGCGATTAAACGAAAGCAATGTGAGGGATCCTTCTGGAAGACAGGTATTTGTGGAAATGACAGAAGGAAAGTAACCAGGGGACCAAGTTTTGGTTTTGCCTTTAGCGAGGTTACTTGGTCTCTTGGTTACCAGGTTGCTTTTTATAAAATATATGTCGCTCTACCTTGACACTCGACTTCCCGGCATGTTATACTTTTGTCATCTCTTATTATGTTCTTTAAAATCGGAGTTATCCTCGCTTCAGAGGCGAGGTTTAAACCTTCTTTCGATTTTAGATACCTAAAGTCAAAGAGGGGGCTGGTTTAGAAAATCAGCCATAGAGGCCCAGAAGGTGATTCCCGCTCGATGGTTGCCAAGAGCTTAAGGGCCAGAATCATCTTGTAAGCACGGAAGGAAAGCCACGGTGACGATAGGAAAGACAAAATGGAAAAAGTTAAAAGGACAAAGCTTAATTGAATATATCGTTGTCGTGGGGATTGTCGCAGTGGCGATGATTGCGATGAGCACCTACGTGTTTCGCGCCGTTCAGGCAACACAACAAGTGATTCAAGAGGAATTCGAAGATAATTAAATTAAAAGGAGTATGTCTTAAAACAGACTTTGATACCAAAAGGGTTTTTTATACAAGTTAAGGAGGAATTTAGAATGGTTAAAAATCAAAGTAAGAAAAAAAAGAGAGGACAGGTGACTCTCGAGTTTATTCTCTTAGTGGCCGGCATCATTGCCTTTCTTATAGTTTTCCTTAGACCAAGCGGCCTATTTCAAAATGCCGTCAATCGAACTTTTGCACAGGGAACGAATGGGATGGAGGATATGGCCAATCGCCTAACTAAATCTCATCCAACATCTCCGTAACATGAGGTGAAATTTTTTATTTATCTTGTGATTTAAGCATATTGATGAAGGAGGAAATAATCCATGTTAAGAAAGTTAGTTAAAAATAAAAGAGCGCAGAACACAGCAGAATATGCTCTGCTTATTGCTTTAGTTGTGGCTGCAATTATTGCCATGCAGACGTATGCGCAACGTACAATCCAAGCTAGAATTCGTGACGCAAGTCAATATCTAGCAACGCAAACTTCAGAGATGGGATCAACCAATCAATACGAACCTTATTATTTAACCACCAATTATACGATTCAACGTGATGCGGAAGAGACAGAGCAGTTAGGTACTAACCTCGTGTCTCGGGGTGGTTTTGTCAATCGCAGCCGTGTTAAAGATGGCTTCCAAGAGCAATCGTATAACACCGTCTTTGGTTTGATTAACGGGATTTAAGCTTCAGGGATTCCTTAATTTTAATAGCAAGGAGGAAAGATCAATGTATAGATTCTTAAAGAACAAAAAAGCCCAAAGCACCTTGGAATATGCCGTGCTTATTATCATTGTCATTGGTGCTTTGTTAACGATTCAAATCTACATTAAACGTGGTATCCAAGGTCGTCTTAAAGGCGCAACAGACGATATTAGCCGGGATCAATTCAGCCCTGGCAATACGAACTTTGTCAGAAAAATGATCACCAACAGTAAAACAGCAGAAACTTTCATGGGTGGTGTGACAAAGTCACAAATGATTGAGAGCGACCACACTGACGAAGTGTATTCATCGAACGTTATCAACGTAGACCAAGAGTTTTGGGGTAAGTAATCGTACTTCTTGGCTGAGAGTAGTTATGAGATATGGCTTGCTCGGGGGAGAAATGACCGGGTAAGCCATATCTTGTTTATAGGGCAAGAAATTTTTAATTATGCGTGGCTGGATGGCTAGCCTACGCTATAATTAATTTGTCGAATAAAAAAGCTTAATAAGATATGTTTAAAAAAAAGAAAGTACAAGGACAGATCACAGCGGAATATGCCTTTTTATTGGTTCTTATTGTGGCGGTGGTTGGAAGCATGACGGTTTACGTTAAGCGATCCCTTCAAGGACGTCTTCGCGATGCCCGTTGGGCCATGCTGAATACGGTTCGTAAGTATGAATACCTGCCTCCGGAGGTTGCTTTGGGCAATATTGTTATAATTCCTGTACCTATTAAGTATCAGGGTACCTTATGGTTGGAATACGAACCATACTATGCTAATCGAATATCGGAAATGACGGTGATTGAAGATAACCAGAAGACATTGCTGCAGGGTGGTTCAACAGGAATTTATCGGGAGACGCTGGATGAGACAAGGAAGGCGACAACAGTGAGCCAACAATTTCCGCCAAAGGATGCGGATTAATGTTTATGATGAAGATTGCGTCTGCATGAGCTCTTATAAAAAAGATAAAAATATTTCTGAGTGCGAGGGACAGTCCCTTTTGGAATACTCGGCTGTGATAGTCCTTGTTGTGATTGTCTTTTTGGGGATGGGCACGTATGTGCGTCGTGGTATTCAGGGGTTAATCAAAGTCACGGCTGACCAGTTGGGGAATCAAGTCAATGCCGAACAAACATTTGACGAAGATGGTCATTTGATCACTGCCATCACGATCACGCGTGCTCAACTGGACAAGGAACGAAAAGAGTTCTTGGGGATGTTTAACTATATTTACAATGATCGTATCGAGACAAATGAATTCAGTTTTTTGAACGCTGGTTTTATAGAGCGACCGCCGCCATAAATAGGGAAATCAAACCATGTTTCGCATTAAACGAAAAGGGCAGACCACCATCGAATACGTTGTTTTGCTTATTATTCTTATGGGCGCGTTGATTGCGACTGGCAACTACATTAAACGCGGGATTCAAGGACGATGGCGTTCCGCCATGGATGAGGTGGGTGATCAGTACGACCCTCGCGCCGGCAATGTCAGCATTCGTCATCGTTTGGCAAGTAATTCTATCACCTTGGTGACGGTCGTAAATACGATCAATGGTATTTGGACATTTCGTGCAGACATGGCTAACTCTATTGAAACCAAAACAGGTTTTATGGCGGTCGGGGCGTACTAGTTTATCGTTAATGAAGAACTCTGGTTAGGTAATAAAAAGGTTAGGGCTAAGAGGCCTGTATGGTTGTTGGGTTAAGGTTAAGTGTTTAACACCAATGACCTAACCTGTAGACCAAACAGGCATCCTTACCATAACCTACTTAACCAAATCAAAAGTTTTAGAAAGCATTATAAGCTTTAATTATGAAAGAATGGTTCCCTAAGCATAAACGATTCAGCAAACAAGCAGCCCAAACCGCTGTGGAAATAGCTGTTTTTGGCGCTGTCCTCATATTCGTCCTAGGGGTTATGATACGCCAGGCCTATAATGCGCACGTGGCCCAAAACCAAGTTTATAAGGCTATGCGCTTAGCCCTAACTCAATCCTATTTAACTTCTATAGACGGATTGCCCTCCCGCAATACCGCCAGTGTTTTTATTCTCGAGGATAGACTTTCGCCAGCAACTGAAAAATACGGCCCACTCACGCGCGTGCCACTCACGATTACCGCTACTGGCACGCATACCCGCGAACTTTTTCAGCCAACGACTTTTAACCAGCAGAACGAATTAACGCGGACAGATTTTTATATTAATGGCCAGCATTTTGTCTTCACCATCGCTGGTTTTAAACAATTAAATAATTTACATCTAAAAAATCCTCCGGGATTTCCGCCAATTAATTTTCCAAGTGGCCATCCGGATTGGGATCCGGAGTGCGCGTATCGCTATGTCCTTAATACCGCTTCAGGAAATCTGGATATCTTGCAATGGATGGGGTGCCGCAGGTTCTATAAGATAGTCCCGAACTACATCAAAGTTCCGGATAAAAATCAATTTTGCTGTGCGGATGCCCCAACTTGTGATCCCATAATAACAGCTCCTCCCTCGGTGGCCGCCAACTGGGCCTGTGATGTCGGCACGCGATGTTGTCAGCCAGATAACTTTAATGCAAACACACGTTTTGACCTCGACCGTAACCCCCTCACAAATGCCTCAGGGGTCTTAGGGGATGTGATCACAGATGAGCGTCCCATGTTTGCTTGGCAGTGGTATTTGGTCAAAGGTTTTAATCCGAATCGTTCAGGGGATAGAGATCCGACGCCTGTAAACTGGGGACCACTCAATATACTCGTCAACCCCCCAAGACCGTTTATGATAAACTTTGGAGACTCCTTAGTTATTTTTAACGATCCCGATGATAGCAATAAAAATAAAAACACAGACATTGATGTAGATAGAGATTTTAAGGAAGAGCAGGTTTTATTAGGATCATATAATGGCTCCGGGGTCATCACGAGCTTAAGTGTTTTAGATCTGCAGGAGGGGGATCTGGATTTCAGCTATGACAAGCGCTCCCCTGGACCACGTCCGGGTCTGTTAGATGAGATGAATATGTTTTCCTTTACGCGGGAAGGGACTTACCTTTTACTGAGAGAAGGGAAACTTTATGCTCCTGATACCAGACAATTTGTCCGTAATGTTCAGAAACGCGATCGCATAGATATTGTTCAGCGTGTCATTCAGTTGAGCAATGATACAGGTCGATTCTGTCCAGGAAGTCCACCCACCGCGGTAGCACCCGTAGAGGCCTGTAATGATTGTTTTAATCTATCGAATGTCGATAAAACTTGCTTTGATCAGGGAAGCAAATTGTTGTATGTTCGCAGCCGCATTAAGGATTTAGGAGGAAAGAAATGGATTACACCCGTCACATCCCCATAGCTAGACATAAGCGTCTCAAGGGTTCCACAGGACAAGCTGTTCTTGAGTTTACCTTTAGCATCTTTGTTATTTTTTTATTTATTTATGCGTTTATAAAAGTTTTTCAGTGGACAGGGATAGGCTTGGCGGAGCGACGTCAGATTCATGAGAAGGTCTTGACACGTGACATCATCGAAGGATGGAGCACGGCAGCTGACGGTCCTTTAAAACAGATTGACCCATTTTTTTATAAACAGCGGCGGATCAAGGCGGTTTGGGGTGAATAAGAATAGATGATTTTTCAATATCTTAATAAGCTGTTACGTAATAATTTTTTCCGAAGATCTTGCGGGACGTCCCCTCCTATTTTCAATAAGAAGGAGAGCTTCCTCTCCTCTTTTAAAAAGACACGCTATACCCAAGGTCAGGCTATTTTAGTGATTCTTCTGGTTACGGCTTTTGCTCTCATTTTATATGCAGCGATTCTTAACTTCAGTAAAATATCTGAAACTAAGACAAAGGCAACGGTGGGCTCGAATACCACCGCATCGTATCTAGCCTCATTTGTGGCCAGTTATGGCGAGTCGATTTTCCAAACGACTTTAGGAGGGCATGAAGAAGTTTGCGGATGGACCAGTGTTCTTGTTTTTATTATTCTTATTGTTATTGCGGCTATTTTTCAGATATGGATTTTGGTGATTCTCTTTGCGATACAATTAGCGGCTCAAATCCATATGCAGAATAATTTGACGTCCCAGTTCAACAAACTCTGGCAGAGGCAATTGGGACCGAGGGACTTGGTGGTGGAACAAGGGGTTTCGACAGGGCTAAACGCTGCGGTCGACGATGATAGATTAATTACGGATATGATTGATTTGGATGGTGATGGTCTTTTTGGTTATACGGCGGGGGTGCCAAACGATAGAATTTCCAGATTTAGTTTTTATCACAATGAACGAATAAAAAGACTCGAGCCCCGTAATGTTGATGTGCATTTTTTTTTGGACGCCTTACGTGATTTTGTTTATTTAGGCGATCCCGATCCCAATCCTTTTGACACGTGGGGATTATACGACCCATATCCTGTTGCTCATGAATGTGGTGATCCTAACAGTTTTTCGCCCAATATACCTTCCATGTGCGATCCATGTTGTTTACCCCTTCAAATAGAAGAGCCCTACGGGAGTGCCACCTCTATTGATATAAGGCCAGGGTGTTGCGGTACCACTGCTACAGTTGGTCCTGATGACTGTGGAACGAGTTACCATTGTGGGGAGCGCTTTGGAACTTTTTCCAGTGGTATTAACTGGGCTGACCCTTTTCACCCTACTCCTCCTAATCCAGGCGGTTCGAATTTGCTAAAGTGGATTCATCAGAAATATTTAGATAATGATGAAAACAATGATTTTGGTTGGCTCTCATTTCGTGAGAAGCTAGGTTCCGACGATGAGATTCAGTGGTTCTTTAAACTCAACATCCTTGTTCCACCACCACTCCCTTGTGCTACGCCTAATTGTGTCCAAGTTTATGGGCCGGCTATGTTCTGGCCTAATGGTTTTCTCTATCAGGATACCACCGGCTATTATCGGCCGCCAGTGTTTGCGACTCCCTATGAGACCAAACGAGGTATTTTTTCGTTGCTCTATAAAATTTCAGATTGGGGGTTGGACATTAATTGGGCGGCAGGCACTACCCCCCCCTATGCGGGACAGCAATGCCATTGGTGTGATCCGGCTAATCCTCTTGGAGTAGTGTGTCCTCCTTCTCCTGTACCTCCACGACCTCAAAACGATCCGCTGCTTACTCCCTTAAGTCTTCCTATTATTCCACCTCCTTCCTTTAGTGGAGGGTATTGCGTGGATGGTAATCCTGTATCCGGCTCCAATAAAGCCGTACGCCCGGATAAAATTTCTTTTCCTGTTCGAGCACTTCCCTCGCCACCAGCGCCACCAGGAACATTTCAATCTTTAGTCGCTCCTTTTCCTCTCTCTCAGAATTTTTGTGCCGCTACGAATACAGAGATTGATCCTTTTCTTTGGAAAAAGGGACGTGATCTGTATTGTCAAATAACTGTTTGTGGAACAGAGCTTTGTTGGCCTTATCATGCACGATGTGATAAACACTTTGATTGTGCCGCAGGTGTGGATCCGGATCTCTGTACATGTCAGGCTGCTCTAAGTAATAATCCACTTAACCCTGCGGTTGCCGGGAAATGGCCGGACGATACCATAGATGATATCCTTAATGGCATTCCGGAATTTATCACTTGGGCCCAAGGCCTTTTGGCGATTGATCCGGCAGAATTAGCTGAGACATTGCCAGAATGGTATGAGTTTGCTGCCGAATGGATTGAACCTGCACTCACTGGCCCTCTGCAGTTGGATCACCCGGGTGGATTGTGGGAATGGCGTAATGATATACTTAGCTGGGGTTCCACAATCTTTGCGTGGATGAATGCTCCTGTATCTATAGGGGGTGGGCCACCACCGACAGATTATTCGGTCAGCAATGAACGAGAGGCATGGTGTTATCCTAACACAGCTATTTCTGGGCCACCCGGCCCCGGCATTACCATGTATATGTCCCAGTCTGAAAAAGATTTTATTGACAATCACTGTATTAATCCGACGTATCCGCCGCCTTCTCCACCGAGCAGTTGTACACAACCACCCATCGGGACATTCCCCATCGATAAGGTCATCTCTTGTTTGGATTGGAATGTCAATGACCCGGTACCCCCCACACCGTTTTGGTCAGGACTCGAAGGAAATTACGAGAAATTCAGAACGTGCGCTGATCCGTTTAAGTGCATGCAATATTGGGATGTCCTTTGCCATCCACATAAACTGCCACGTTGGCTTCTTCCGACCGACCAACTGAGTCTACCTCCGTCAGTACTGAATTCTCCTGATCCTTTAGTGAAGCAAGCTTGGTATTGTCTGAACGGAGATCCGGCGAACACGACACTTCCCTATAACGGTGCCTGCTCGCCAACGTACTGTGAGACTTTTTGGGATTGGCCGCCTCCACCTTTTACACCTGCAGGAGTTTTTGATGAATATTTTCCTCCTCCTCTCGGTCCTCTCCCTGACGGTACTCTTCAATCTGTTTTCGGTCTTAATTGGGACTCTGGTTCGAACTACCCATGCTTTTGTTTTCCAGATAGCCCTGCTTGCCTGGCGATAAATCCTCTTTATGGTCTTTTAGGTAATACATGGGCTCCGCCTGATACGCTTTGGTTAGGATCATCTAACAAGCTTTACGATGCACTTTATAACTTTACGGTTAGTCAATTGTTACTCAACCCAACGTATGGTGGTGCTTGTGCAGTTAGTGGATATATTACTGGTATGGTAACGAGCCGCAATAATGCTCAAAACCAAGTCGCTAAATTAAGCAAACGGCTGGCATTTTTGAAAAACGTTGTTTATCAGGCAAAAGAGTTTTTGGGAATCTTGTTTGAGGCCTTTACCGCTTTCACAAACTTTTTAACGGGTCCTGCCCAAATCCTAAGCAATATGATGGCAACCTGGGGTACCACTTCCCCGCCGCTTTCTTCGATGGCGATTTATGCCTGGCAGGAGGATCCACCCAAGAAACCACGTAAGTATCCGGATGGCGTTACCGTGCCACCACTGGAACAACGAGGCTATTGGCATGTGGTGAGAGTGGATGTAAGGGTTCCGCAGCGTTGTACCAGTGGTGTTCCAGGGTCTCAACCGTCCTGTGTCACAGGAGGAGCCATTGGCGATACGCCATGGCCACGGGTGAAAACAGAGACCCATAGCTGGGGGATGAAGCGATGCTATGAGCTTGACAAAAAACGAGGTTCGGTTAAGGCACGGGTGGCCCGCTTTGATGAGGACCGCCAAGGCGGCACGTTGAAGTTTCCCATGGGAGAAACCATTTGGACACCAAAATTTCCTAATCCTTTTACGTCGGCCCCTGTTTTGGTCGGTGGTTCCATCATCAATGAAGCCATAAATTTTAGTTGTTTTGATAGTCTAAATAATCCAGACCTCGATCCTGTTTTACCTAATCCAGCAGTCGAACCAGCAGCCCGTAGGGCTATCATGTTGAATAGGAATGAGGATGATCCGCCGTGTTGGCTGCAATTAAATAATCTACTTCAAAGAGGCGTCTATACCGAGACATGTGCAAATTATTACTTTAAGGACAGCGGACCGGGGGAAGGATTTCATTTAAAATTTATTCCGTGTCAAAATTTTGATGAAGGACCGTAAGGAGAAAGAAGAATCACCAAACACCAATAACCAAGCAAATCACAAGAAACAAAATCCAAACACCAATAACCAAGCAAGTTCCAAATCCCAAATGACAAACATCAAAGCACGCTGGGATTTGGTTGTTGGAATTTGGAAGTTGTTTGGTGTTTGGAAATTGGTTCTTGGTTATTCTGAACCATGCTTAAACCACTATCCCAACGCAACGCCCAGTCGGTGATTGAGTATCTCACCTTGATTACTTTCCTCTTAGGGGTTTTTTTGATATTTGGTAAGTATATCTGGCAGGGTTTTGCCGGACGATGGCGCAACACAGGAGAGGGTGTTGGCATGGGGTTACAGTATGAGCCGGGGGTGACCATCCAATGCCGTTTTGACACCTTCGCCCAAACAGGGGTATGGTATAATCTAGCCTGTTATGATAGGTTTTGTGATTGCCATAGTGTGTCAGCTACCACCGTGACCTGTCACGATTGTATTCTCGGCTGTCAGATATCTAAATGCGTGCCAGTTGTGGGAGAGGATGCTTAAAGTAAAAAAATTCCAATGAACAAGCACCAAATCACAAACAAGAGAAACAATAACCAAATTCCAATGACCAAGCAAGTTACAAGAACCAAAATCCAAACGCCAATAACCAACCAATTTTTAAATCCAAATTTGAAACTTGCTTGTGATTTGTATCTTGGAGTTTGTGATTTTACAAATTAGATGTTATAATTTTTCTTGAGATGGGAATATCTCTTGCCCTATTTGTTGTCTTTTGTACGGTGGCCCTGTTGGGCTATGCGGTGATCCCCATGTTGTATAATACCTCCATAGCCTATGGTAAACGCAAAGAGCAACGATTAGCCGACAGGATGGACCGTTTATTACCAAGGCACGATGCCCGCAAGATGGCCAGACGCTTTGTTCTAGCCCCTATCGTTGTTCCAGTGGTCTGTTATGTTTTATTCCCGGTGGATTTCAAATTATTCGGGGTGGTGCTGGGGATTTTAGCAGGTTTCATTGCGCCAGGGATTTATGCCCAAGCCTTAACTCAAAATAATCGCAATAAGTTTAATGACCAGTTGATCGATGCCTTGATGATTATGTCGAGTTCCTTTCGAGGAGGCCTAAGTCTTATTCAGGCCTTTGAAGCTGTCGTCGAGGAAATGCCAGATCCCATGAATCATGAAATCGGAACGGTGTTGGGTGAAAACAAAATGGGTGTTTCTCTGGAGGATGCCCTCAACCATTTGTATAATCGCATGCCATCGCCGGCCATGCAGCAGATGATCACCGCAATTCTTTTGGCGCGCGAGACCGGCGGGAACTTGCCCCTGATTTTTTCTCGTATTGTCAACAATATTCGCGAACGCAAGAAGATTCAGCAAAATCTGGATACGTTGACGCTTCAAGGGAAAATCCAAGGGGGCGTGATGTCCCTTTTACCTTTTGGGTTTGCCTTTATTGTTTATTCTTCAAATCCTCACTTTTTTGATTCTCTGTTATATTCAGAGATTGGACGAAAGCTTTTGATTGCCGCCGTCTGTTTGGAATTATTAGGGGCATTTTTTATTTGGAAGATTAGTACGTTTAAAGACTTCTAATATCATGAACGGCTTTTTTATAAATACTAAATCCGAAGCACGAAATACGAAACAAATCCGAAATCCTAATTGGAAATTTTCAAAACAGTTAATTTTTGATCATTTGAATTTAGAAATTGTTTCGAGTTTCGGATTTAGGATTTAGAAATTTAAGGATTAATTATGGTCATCCTAACCCTTATCCTGTGGGCGGTTTATTTATGTGCCTTTAGTTTTATTTTGGGGTTATTCCCCATTGATTGGGAGTATCGGCCGCGATTGCGAACGTTGGATTTCGAGACCGAGAAGAAAAAGAAGAATCCCATCGAGGTATACTTAAAAAAATTGTTTCGCATCGTTGCAAAATTCAACAAACCCTTGTGCAGTGGTTTCATGCGCCATCGTATCATGCGCGATTTGTCCATGGCTCAAGTCAATCTTACGCCCGAAGAATTTTTTGTCATCAAAGAGATTGGCATCATCGGTGTCCTGGTCTTGACATACCCCATGGTCAATCAAGAGGTCGTGACCTTTTGGCTTTTGATGAGTTTTGCCGTTGGGTATATGATGCCGGAATACTGGCTGAAGGGGCGCATCAAGGCGGTTAAAGGCACTATTATTAAGGAATTGCCGGATACCATTGATCTTTTAGGACTGTGCGTCAATGCGGGATTGGATTTTATGTTGGCCCTCAAATGGGTGATTGAGAAGTCACCGCCATCGGTTTTTATCAGCGAACTCAATATTGTTTTACAGGAAATCAATGTGGGCAAAACCCGCAGGGATGCCCTCAAAGATTTGGCTCTTAAGTATGAACTTACCGATCTTTCCACGTTCTCCCGTACGCTGATTCAGGCGGATAAGATGGGGACCTCCGTCAGTGAGGCCTTGAATATCCTCTCGGAAGACATGCGCTTAGCCCGTTATCGACGGGGTGAACAGATGGCCTTGAAAGCGCCCTTGAAGATGCTTGTACCGCTTCTCTTTTGTATCTTTCCGGTTGTTGGCATCCTCGTCGCCGCTCCTATCCTTCTTGATTTCATTCAAAATAACCCGATGCAAAAGCTGTCCGCCTCAACGGGTTGATTTGGGACACACACCGTAACCTTATTTCTTCTTTGGCCCAGGTTTTTCTTTTCTTAAAACCCGTCTCACCTGGTTCTCTAATTTTTGAATAAACTTTTCACTTCCCAACGGTCGGCCGGTTGTACTATGGTGCCGAATAACTCTTAATCTCTCTTTTTTTTCCTCGGCGGTCAAATATTGGGACCAATTCTCAATTTCATTTAATAGGGGAAAGGGACTTAAAACTTTATCCTCTATCTTATGGACATGTGACCGAGCGCTTGACCAGCGATAATCTTCGGCTCTTGACACAATTTTGGCTCGTACAGGGTTTCTTTCGACGTAGCGAATGGCCGCATACAAATAGCTTTCATCTAAGGGCATACTTTTAAATCTACCTTGCCACAAATATCCCCGCCACTGTTTTCGAAAGTTGATCATCCGCGTGTACAATCGATGCGTTTCGCCAATTGCACGAACTAAACTGTCTTCTTTTTTCGGCACGGCAATAATATGCACGTGGTTGTCCATCAAACAATAGGCCCAGACATCCAATTCGAATAATCTGGCTTGCAAATGCAGAATGCTAAGATATTTTTCTTTATCACTGTCGTGAAAAAAGACTTTTTGACAGCGATTCCCCCGCTGGACAATATGATGCGGTTCTCCGACCGCGACAACTCGAGCTATCCTAGGCATAAAAAATCCCCTTTCGAATAATGTTCTTAAGGGGAAATCGAGGTTTGCGATCTTTTATTTTCATAAATAATATAACGAATAACCTGTTAAAATTCAAGTTTTTTTAATTCCTTCGTCTACGCTGCGGAGACCACCTTTGCAGAACTTCTGCAAAGGTGGTCTCCATCCAAATTCATTCAAAATGGGAGGCGGATTTAACTTAAGGCTTATTCAAATTTTACAACAGTCCTGAATTTAGGTAAAGTCATAACTTGTTTTAAATAAAAAATGTCCATTCTAGTAGGTAATTTATAGATTGGACATATATAAATGAATCATCACGCTCTTCCAAAAATTATTTTTAGATTGGACAATATATTTCAGTGAGAGTATTCGTAGGTTTATTGGGACACATACCGTAACCTAAATTAAAAAAGCGACTTTGAAAATAAGGTTACGGTATGTGTCCCAAGATAACTTAATTGAGGTTATGGTGTGTGTCCCAGTTTATCTTTTATCTTTTCTCGTCGCATAAATGCTCCCCATGTTTGATCTATTTGCACCCTCCGCCAAATTTGGCATGAAAAAATAAAAAATTTTTCAACAGAGCTATAACTTATTGAAAATAAATAAGATATTTTTTAAAAAATTTAGCCCTCAACCTTGCCGTCTTTATTATATATGTTATACTTTTCTTATCTTCATTATTGTTATCTCCAAATATGAAAAAAGCCACGGAAAAAACTAGAAGAACATCTGGATTTTTTGTGGAATTATGGTCGGGCTACCATCGATATGCCGTGGTAGCCCGATTTTTTTGGAGGTGGCCACGGATGAAACACCTTCAACTCAAAGACCTCGTTTTACTTTTCAAAAATTACGCACATGGGATCGCACTTGATGTTTGGGAGCGGCTTAAAAATCTGCGACCCTTCCTGTGGTATCCTCGCCATCCGGCCATCTCAAGTTATCCGCGAAACAAGCTCAGTTTGGACATTAGATTGGACATTAGGCATATATAACCAATGGATGACAAATTGGACATATATGACGATCCTCAGGAACGCATAAAAAATAGTATTGATACTATGCGCGCGAGGACTCGTACGTTTCCAGACCCAGAAAAAATTGAACTCTCCCCCAAAGACCTTGCCCAAGCCAACCCAACCAAGGAAAAATTTCATAGCCGTTTTAAAGCCTGGATCCGCGCTGTTGCCTTAGTTGTGCTTTCGGTATTTATTCCTGACCAGATCAGCTGGGCGTTCAATTACAACCCAGCGGTGCTCTGGGGCGATAAAACGAGCAACCTCAACTTTACCACTCAAGAAGAATCGCCCGAGCGCATGGCCTCGGCACGGATTGCCGCAAGTTTGGAGCATCTTTTACATCAGGTGGCTTACAAGGAAAACACGCAAATCCAAGTTAAACTCCCTGGCACATCCGAGCGCATTGATTTTGAAGACAAGGCCCTTGTGGTTCGTTCTGATATCTTGCTGACCAAATATCTGATTAGCCAGGTGGTCCAGTGGCTTAAAGACCCCAACATCCATCCTTTAAACTGTGGTGTCTATGTTTTAAGGGATATTTTATCCAGTTACGAAATTGAGAATAGCTTGGAGGAGCTCTCGGTTTTGACCATCCTCGTGGACTTAATGAAGAATATTATTAAGCCCGGAGAGCCAACTTTAAAGACTTCGCTTTATTCGATCAAAGAGGTGGTCAATGCCTATGGTCTGAATTTCAAAGCCGCCAAAATCAGTGCCGAAGATGCCTTAAAGTTAAAGCCCCCCTTTATTGCCAATCTTAAGGACGAGCACTTTGTCACGGTTACCACGATTGGCCAAAACAATGTCTATATCTCGGATATCGGTCAAACCACGGTTTTATCCAAAGAGGACTTTGCCGCGAAATTCACGGGTTTTGTTTTAGCGGAAAATTTCCATACCTTGGCGCGCGAAAAGGTAGAGTACATTTCCGATACCACCATGGCCTTTGTGTGGGGCGATAAATGGAAAAGTCAGGCAGATGATTTGCCGGGTTTACTCGATAACGGCGATGTTGCGGCGCAAGTCGGCCTTACCTTGCTTAAGTGGGTAGTTCTCGTCCTTGTTATTGTTATTCTTCTGATTATTCCTGGAGGACAACCATATGCGATTGCCTTAGCTATTGGTGCCGTGGCTGGGGAAATTGGTCAGACAGCAGCTATGTGGTGTGTAGCCTTAGAGCATTGTAACGAACAGCAAGCCTTTATTCTGGCAACAGCGATTTCAGTTGCGTTGAGTATCGGGATTGGTCTTTTAACCGCCCCAGCCACGACAGCAGCTACTGCGGCGGATACGGCAGCAAGTACAGGCACGGGTGCAGGTGGGACAGCGACTAGTGTAGTATCTGTCGCACCAGCCACAGTAGCACCGTTAACAGTCTGGGATATTGCCTTACAAGTTGCCGTGGGTTTTGCCAAAGGTGCTGCTGTTGGTTATATCCAATGGGAAATTGCGGAACATTACGCCAAAAAAGGTGAAAATTCCATACTTGCCCAAATTTTATCAGCGTTAGTGGCTGCCATAGTTGCTGAAGTGGGGTTTGCGGCGGTGGCGTCTTTAGGCGATGCGGCCCTTGGAACCACTGCGCTTGGTGATAGTGTTGGCTTGAACACAACTTCGGGAAAAGGTTTCTTTGGAAATATAGCAGCCAATATTTCAAACAATGCTGGGAAAATTGCTCATAGTGTATTGACAAAAGTGTTGACTGGGGCAGCCAGCTACGTGGCCCGCAAGATTGCAGAGGCAGCTGGTGTTGATGCTGACTCTATGGCCTCACAAGCCATTGGTCAAGCAGTTAGCACTATATTTATGGCTTTGATTGGCGCTTCCTTTATTGCTTCGTTAAATCTTGAAGGACAAAACGATTTGGTTGTTTCGCCAGAAAGG
>Ga0137796_10000661_pt1 | contig 20880 bp, 16 predicted proteins | sample OV2TP3_FD_97704 | JGI IMG/M metagenome (GOLD analysis project Ga0137796, IMG submission 97704) | reverse complement strand
GCGCTCGACCTGCCAGCGGCGCAGCCGCTCCTCCCACGGCAGTTCCGGATCGCGCTTCCAGGGAAACGTTTCCCAGATGCGGGCGGTGCCGTCCCTTGAAGCCGTGACGATCCGCGTCCCGTCAGGACTGAACGCGGCGGAGTTGACCTCATCATCATGCCCCCGGAGCGCCAGGAGTTCCTGACCCGTCGCCGCATCCCAGACCCGGGCCGTCTGGTCCTGCGACGCCGTCACGATGCGCGTCCCGTCCGGGCTGAACAGGGCGCGGTAGACCTGAGCCTCGTGCCCCCGGAGCGCCAGGAGTTCGCGGCCTGTCGCGGCCTCCCAGACGCGGGCCGTCCCGTCCACCGACGCCGTGACGATCCGCGTCCCGTCAGGACTGAACGCCGCGGAGTAGACCAGACCATCATGCCCCCGGAGCGACAGGAGTTCCCGCCCGGTCGCCGAGTCCCAGACCCGGGCCGTCCCGTCCCGCGACGCCGTGACGATCCGCGTCCCGTCAGGACTGAACGCCGCGGAGTAGACCAGACCATCATGCCCCCGGAGCGACAGGAGTTCCTGACCCGTCGCCGCATCCCAGACCCGGGCCGTCGGGTCCCACGACGCTGTCACGATCCGCGTCCCGTCAGGACTGAACGCGGCGGACCAGACCCACTCTTCGTGCCCCCGGAGCGCCAGGAGTTCCTGACCCGTCGCCGCTTCCCAGAGCCGGGCCGTCCCGTGCACCGACGCCGTGACGATCCGCGTCCCGTCAGGACTGAACGCGGCGGACCAGACCTCACCATCATGCCCCCGGAGCGCCAGGAGTTCCCGCCCGGTCGCGGCTTCCCAGACGCGGGCCGTCCCGTCCCGCGACGCCGTAACGATCCGCGTCCCGTCCGGACTAAACGCAGTGGTATTGACCGTGGCTTCGTGACCGCGAAGAGTCAGGAACTGATCCCCCGTGGCGGCTTGCCAGACCCGGGCCGTCCGGTCCAACGACGCCGTCACGATCCGCGTCCCGTCCGGGCCGAAGGCGGCCTGCTCGACCGCACCATGGCCCCGGAGTGCCAGAAGTTCCTGACCGGTCGCCGAGTCCCAGACCCGGGCCGTCCGGTCCCACGACGCCGTGACGATCCGCGTCCCGTCAGGACTGAACGCGGCGGACCAGACCAGGCCATCATGTCCCCGCAGCGCCAGAAGCTCCTGCCCGGTCGCCGCATCCCAGACCCGGGCCGTCCGGTCCCACGACGCCGTGACGATCCGCGTCCCGTCAGGACTGAACGCGGCGGACCAGACCCCATCATCATGCCCCCGGAGCGCCAGGAGTTCCTGCCCGGTCGCCGCGTCCCAGACCCGGGCCGTCCGGTCCAACGACGCCGTCACCACGCGCGTCCCGTCCGGACTGAACCCCGGGGGCCCGACCACTTTTTCATGCCCCCGGAGCGCCCGGAGTTCCTGCCCGGTCGCCGCATCCCAGACCCGGGCCGTCATGTCACCCGACGCCGTCACCACCCGCGTCCCGTCCGGACTGAAGGCCGCGGACGTGACCCAGTTTTCGTGCCCGCGGAGCGCCAGGAGTTCCTGCCCGGTCGCCGCATCCCAGACCCGGGCCGTCTTGTCCTCCGACGCCGTCACGACGCGGCCCCCGTCCGGGCTGAACCTGGGGGACCGGACCGGACTCTCGTGACCCCGGAATGCCACGAGTTCCCGCCCCGTCGCCGCATCCCAAACGCGGGCCGTCATGTCAGCCGACGCCGTCACGAGCCGGTCGCCATCAGGGCTGAATGCAGCGCCCAGCACCCCTTTTTCGTGCCCCCGAAGCGCCATCAGCTCAGGATGCGCCTCGCCGACCAGGTAACCCCACTCCCAGTTGCGGAACCGATCGGCTGTGGAAAGGAGAGTGGCCTCGACGAGGTGGTATTGGTCTGCGGCGAGGTTGGCTTGCGCCATGCGAAGACTCGAAACGTATTGTTCGCGCTGAACAGCCTCGGCGCGCTCATCCGCGCGTTGGCGTTCGAACTCGGCCCGTTCACGTTGGGCCTCAGCAGCCGCAGCGCGCTCGTCCGCCCGTTCGCGTTCGGCCCCGGCTTCGCCGCGCAGGCGGCCCTCCCGGAGGGCGACCAGCGACGCCGCCAGAAGAAGAACCGCGAGCCCGGCGGCCAGCCCGGCGTATCCGCGACGGCGTCGCCGCGCCCGCTCGGCTTCCCGTTTCAGTTGCTCGGCCTCGGCCTCGGCCCGGCGCTCGGCCTCGCGCTCGGCCCGGCGGGCCTCCAGCGACCGCAAGCGCTCGGCCAGGGCTTGAGCGCCGGGGAGCCGCCGGGCCGGGTCCCCATCGACGCACGCGGCGACGTCTTCGCGCACCAACTGGTCTTCGACGTCACGCTCCCAGCCGTGAGCCAGTGGGCGCGCCAGGTCCCCCACGACCGCCTGATAGAGCATCACCCCCAGGGCGTAGATGTCGCTCTGCACCGTGGGAGGCTTGCCCGCCAGAAGCTCGGGGGCCATATAAAGCCGCGTCCCGGTAAGGGAACTCAATTCCGTCAACAGCGCCGAGGCCGTCCCCTCGGTGAACCCCGCCGCCGTGATCCCGGCCGCCGCCAGCGCCTCCGGGCTCGCCAGCAGGCCGATCCCGAAATCAGTCAGCTTGGCCCGGGGGGCGCCGTCGGGGCCCCGCTCGATGAGCACGTTGGCCGGCTTGACGTCCTTGTGGATCACGCCGACCGAATGCGCCGCCGCAAGCGCCTCGGCCACCTGCGCCATCAATTCCAGCCGGGCCTCCAGCGGGACCGCGCCGATCCCCCCCGCCTCCCGCTCGGCCCAGTCGCGCAGGTCCCCCAGCGGCGAATACTCCATCTCCAGAAAATAGGGAGCCTCCTCCAGCCGCACGTCATAGAGCCGCGCGATGTCGGGCCGTTCCCCCAGCGTCTCCTTGAGGAGTCGAAAAAGCGTCAGCTCCCGGCGCAGGGAGCGCAGGCGATCAGGGTGGAAGCAGAACTTGAACGCCCGAAGGAACTTCGTGGCCGACTGACTTGCCGTCCAGACCTCGCCGAAGCCCCCCTCGCTCAATTTCTCCATCAACGTCCAGCCGCCCCGGCCGGGAATCGGGAGCCCCGGCCCCGGCCGCCAGCCGAGCGTGATTTCGTCCCCGGGTCGGATCGCCCGCCGGGCTTTCTCCCCATCCGGCGGCGGAGCCAGGGGGGCGAACCCGGGCGTCCCGACCTCGAAAATTTCCGTCGGGGGGTCCTCCTCCGGGCCGCCCTTGAAGCGGTAAGGGCCATGAGCCAGCCAGAGGAGTTCCTCTCCGCCGGGGGCGGCGAGTAAATGCTGCCGCCCGGAATCGAACACCTCGCGCGTCATCAGGATCTGCCCCCCCTGGGCGAGGCCCATCACGCGCGAGGCCGCGTCCGTCGCCAGGCCGATGTACTTGACGGGCCCCTCCGGCGGCCCCACGCGGGAACTCTCGCCCAGATGAATCCCCACGCGGGCGCGGACCGTCGGGCCGAGCGCCCGCAGGCCGCGCTGAAAGGCGAGGGCGCAGCCGAGGGCCGCCGACGGGCGCTCGAAAACGGCCAGGAAGCCGTCGCCGATGTCGTAGGATTCCTCGCAGCCGTGGTCGGCGCGGCAACGGGCGGCGAGGGCGTCGTGGGCGGCGATCAGGCGGGCGGCCTCGGGATCGCCCATCCGGCGCTTGAGTTCGACGGAGCCCTCCAGGTCCGTGAAGAGAAAGACCTTGAGGACGCTCTCCGCGGCGTTGGGCATCTCGGTCATCCGGCCATCACCGCCCTGACTTACCGAGGTCGGGGCATGATACTCCCCGGGCATCAGCCGGCCAACCGATTTTCCAGCCGCGGCAAGGGGAGGGGGGGATCATGCCGGACGGAGCGCCGCGCCGGGCGCGGAAGGGGGAAGGCGCCCGCCGCAGCCGAGAGCCGGAAGATCCGAGTGGCGGGGGGCTCGGCCGGCGTTTAGGATAGAGGATCCGACACGCCGAGCGCGCCCGGCCGAGGGCCGCTCGGGGCTTGACCGGGGCTGGCGTAGCTCAGTCGGTAGAGCGGCGCACTCGTAATGCGCAGGTCGCCGGTTCGACTCCGGCCGCCAGCTCCAGCGGCTTCGCGGGGGGCCCGCCCCGTGGTTTTCGCGAGGGGGAGGAAGGCTGTGGGGGGCGCGGCGAGGCGATCGACGCGACGGAACGGTCGGGGTCGGGCGACGAAATCTATCTGACCCAGCGGTATTTGAGGAGCGTCCAGACGGCCTGGAAGAAATCCCGCCAGCCGATTTTTTTGCCTTCTTCGGCGGTGCGGGCCTCGAACGTCACCGGCAGCTCGACGATCCGCTCGCCGCGGCGGAGCACCTTGGCCGTGACCTCCGGGCAGAACTCGAACCGCTCGCACCGTAGCTCCAGCCCGCGGATGAGATCGCCGCGGAAGACTTTATAGGCGGTGGCCTCGTCGGTGATCCGCTGGCCGTAGAGGAGCGTCGCCAACCAGGCGAGCAGGAAATTGGCCACGCGGTTCGGCAGGCGCATCTTGCGGACGGTCCCCAGAAAGCGGGATCCATAGACGACGTTGGTCCGTCCGGCGAGGATCGGTTCGAGCAAGGCCGGGATTTCCTCCGGCTGATATTCCAGGTCGGCGTCCTGGACGAGCACGATGTCGCCGGTCGTCGCCTTGAGGCCGGTCCGGATGGCCGCCCCTTTGCCCCGGTTGCGGTCGTGGCGCAGCAGGATGGCGTCGCCGCGAGCGGCCTCGCGCCGGAGAATCTCGCCCGTGCCGTCGGTCGAGCAGTCATCGACGAGCACGAGCTCCTTGCGCAACGGCAACGCCCGGACCCGCGCGAGCACCCGCTCGATGAGATCGGCCTCGTTGAAGATGGGCATCACGATCGAGATCAACGGCGCGCGAGCCCCCGAGGGGGGGCGTTCGCCGGGTGCCGGCGAGGGCTCCGGAGCGCGAGGCTGTTCCGAACCGGTCATGCGGACCTCAACTTCAGGGTTCTGAAGGACGCGGCGAGCCCGGCGCGATGCCGACCGAACCGAGGGGCAAGTTTGATGAGGCCTCAGGGGGGGCGCAAGGCGAAACGGGGCGGGGGCGGCGTTGAGGCGCCGCCGGTCCGGGGCGGGAACTTGGCGGGGGCGGCCAACGTCGATTAAAATGGGAGGTCGCGCGATAATCCTGGCGACTCCGGTTCACGTCGGTGCCGATCCGGCTCAAAACTCCCAACCGAGGGCTCCTCAAGGGCGCGCGGGCTTGCTTTCTCGTGTGCGCGTGGGCGGCGGCGTTGCCGGCCGGGCCGGCGCGCGCGGCGTTCGACTACGGGGGGCTCGACGCGATCTTGAAGGCTCGCGTCGACGCCGAGGGGCGCGTCGATTACCGGGGGCTCAAGGGGGACCGGGCGGCGCTGGACGCCTACGTCGCCCGGCTCGGACGCGTCGCGCCGGAGACGCTCAACGGCTGGAGCCGGGCCGATCAGATGGCCTTCTATCTCAACGCCTATAACGCCATCACGTTTCAGGTCGTGATCGACCATTACCCGCCGAAGGGGCTGGGGCTGATCTTCCCGCGGCTCTCGATCCGCAACATCGCCGGGGTGTGGGACAAGATTCGAACGCCCGTGGCGGGGGCCGAGCTGACGCTTAACGAGATCGAACACGAAATTCTGCGCCCGCGGTTCAAGGACGCGCGCGTCCACGCCGCGATCGTCTGCGCCTCGATCGGCTGCCCCATTCTGCGGAACGAAGCTTACGTGGGGGCGCGGCTGGAGGAGCAACTGGAGGATGCCGCGCGTCGGTTCGCGCGCCATCCGGAGAAGAACGCCGTCGATCCGCGGCGGCGGATCGTCACGATCTCGCCCATCTTCGATTGGTTTAAGGAGGATTTCGAGAGCTACGCCGAGCAGGCGCCGACGCTCAAGGGCCGCCGGGGAGACGCCGGCCGCTGGGCCGGGGCGCTCGGCTTTCTCATCCGCTACGGCGACCCCGCCCACGCCGATTTCCTGCGCGGCGGCGATTACCGCGTCCGTCTGGGCGATTACGACTGGAGCCTCAACGACTGGGGGCTGGGGGAGTAATCGCAGCCTCCCCGCCCGGATTCGCTAATCGCGGGGCGTCCAATCGTTCAGGTGCCCGACCAGGGGGCCGACGTCGGAGGTGACGGCGACCGTCGCGCCGGGGCGCGTCTGGCCCTCGACGCGGACCGCGTACCGGCGTCGGACCTCGGCCACGCCGTGGATCGCTCGGCCGTCCTGAAGCACCACGCGGAAGGAACGGCGATCGGAGGGGGGATCGATCCTCAGGGCGCGGACGCGCGCGATCGCCCCCTCGCCCCACAGATAGCCGTAATCGCCCCGCTCGGAATGGACGGCCAGCAGCCCCCGCCGGTCCCCCTGGACGTTGAGGTAGGCGAAGGCGGGCGCGAAACGGGGGCGCTCGCCGGATTGCTCATGCCATTTGCCGGGCAGGTCGAGCTCGGCGCGGCCCGAGGGGGTCCGAATCGTCGCGCGCGTCCGCCCCATGACTTCCCATCGGCCCGGGCGGACGAGTACGGGCTCGTGAGCCGATTCGAAGCTTGCTTCGATCGTGATGGGGATCGTTCCGGCGGCGTCGGGGGGCTCGAGCGTCTCGTGTGCCCTGAAGGCGGCGCTCGCGGTTCCGCGCAGTCGATGCTCGTCGCGGGCGCGCTCGAACCGCGTGGGAGCTTCGCCGGCGAGGGTCCAGCGGCAGGCCGGCTCGCCGACGCGGGCGGGGGCGGCGTCCTCGCCGAGAGGGACGGGGTCGAGGACGGCGGCATGGCGATCCTCGCCGAGCTCGACCGCGGCCCAGAGGGAGCCCGACCCCTTGGGGGGGAACCGCGCGACGCGGAGCGAGAATTCGCGGCTCAAGTCCGCCGAGAGCCCGACGATCGCCACCGATTCGGCGTAAACGGGGGAGAGGGAGGGCGGCGGCTGCGCGCCGAGGCGGGGGGAAAGACCGCCGATCCAGGGGCTCGCGCCGGCGGCGGCCAGCCGGCAGGTGAATTCGCGTCTTCGCGTCATGGCTCAGGCCCTCGTTCCGTGGATGGGGCGGGCCATTTCGCGGCCGAGCCGGGAAGTTCGCGCGATCGCTTGCGATCGAGGGGAACCCCGGCGCGACCCTGGCCGCGCGGGGGGAGAGCCAGCCCACGAATTCCTGACCCCCGACCCGGAAAACGGGAATTCAATAGCGTCGCCCCCAAATTCCGAATTACCTGTTACCTCAGGGGCCCGGATCAGCGGGGGCGTCATCTCCGCACGAGCCCCGTGAGCGCCGCCACGAGCAGCGTCGTCAGAATCCACCCCCAACAGGTGTAGACCACGGTGAGCGTATCCACCCACCGCCCGAGGCGCCTGCCGGTGTCGGCTCGCCAGTAATCGGCCTCGCGCAGCTTGATCAGCGGCGTGAACGTCTCGAGCGCGTAAACCAAGGGACGGAATTCCGCCTGCCTCTCCGCCTTCTCCGGTTTCATCACCCCCTTCGCATCGGCCCACGCAAAGCCCCCCCAGCCCAAAAAAACGGACAGCACGGCCAACCAGAGCGCCGGCGAAGGGCGGTGGCCGTAGCCGATCAACGGCGCCAGCGTCCGATACCACGCCCACTCCGTCAGAGTGGAAAGGGCGCGGCGGAAGTCGTCGATGGACTTAAAAGCCGTCCGGAACGTCGCCAACGGCGAGGGGAGCGCGGCCTTGCGCCGCCGCTCCTTGGCGATCAGAACCTCGCGCGCGTCGGCCTCGTGGCCCTGGGCGCGGAGGACCTTGGCCGCCTGCTCATAGGGCTGCGGGAGGAAGAGGTTTAATTTCTCCGCCAGGGCGCGCCGCCGTTGGGCCGCGCTCTTTTCGCCCAGCGCCAAAAGAATCTTCTCGGCATCCCTGGCGGCCTGGGAGCCGGGGCTCTCCGCCGCTTGCGTCTCAATGAACTCGATCCACCAGGCCGCGCTGGTTTCCATCTCGTCGTCGATTGAGTCGTACGTGAGGCCGTGGAGGTAGAGCCGGTTCGGCCCGGGGAAGTCCTCCTTGCCGATCCAGAGGGTGTGCGCGTGCGCCCCGCGGAGGTCGAGCGTCGCTCTTTCCTGTTCCTTCACGCCGCGCCATTGAAGATGCCGCCCGATCTCGGCCTCGACGAGGCTGATGATGCCTTCGAACAAGCAGCCCTCGCGGAGAAAGACGCTCCCCGTGATCTCTATGCCGCCGGCATTGAGGGCGTAACCGCCCTCGTTCCTGAACTCCCCACCAGTGCAAGAGAGGTCGCCGCCGATCGTCGCGCCCAGTAGCCGCACTTCGCCGAAGGCCCGGAAACCCTCGCGCAGACGGACGTCCCCCGCGATCTTTGCCCCGTCGGCGCTGAGGGCCTTTCTCGGATTTCCCTGGTCGTCGCAGCCCTCGTTCCTGAACTCCCCGCCCACGCCATCGAGGTTGCCGCCGATCGTCGCGCCGAGGAGCCGCACTTCGCCGAAGGCCTGAAAACCCTCGCGCAAGTTGACGCTCCCCCCGATCTTCGCCAAGTCGGCGCTGAGGGCGTCGCCGCCCTCGTTTCTGAACTCCCCACCGGCGCAATCGAGGTCGCCGCCGATCGTCACGCCGAAGAGCCGCACTTCGCCGAAGGCCTGGAACGGCTTCCCATTCTCTTTCCGGTCTTTTCTTAGGAGGACGTCCCCCGAGATCTTCGCCCCGTCGGCGACGATCGCCATCGGGGTCTTCCCTTTCTCCCCCACCCGGTTCTCCCCCACCCGGCTACCCTCAAGCGAAAGCGTCTTCAAGCCGGCATGTGACAGCAGGATTTCCCCCTTGATGTCGCAATCGACGAGCAGCAGCGGCCGGTCGAACGCGGCGAACATCAGATGGATCGGCCCCTCGATGCACGCGGCGGCGATCACAATCCCGACGTCGGAGATCAGGTCGCGCGCCTTACGGTCCATGCAGAGCCAGTTCAGGATTTCGGCCCGAAGCCGGACTTTGCCGCGGGCTTGGCGCACGGCGGTGAAGCCCTCGAAGTCCGCGGGCAGACCCTGCGACACGCGCGCGACCGCCGCGCACTCGGCGTCCGACATATCGGGGAAGCGCTCCAGAGCGCGCTCAAGCAGCTCGGACCTGGGAAAGATCTCCATTCGGGGACCCCTTTTTCAATTCTACCTTTCTTGCAGCTCAAAGTTTCTCAATATCGTTCCCTAAAATGGGCATGCGGCCGGGTCAGGGAGGCGAATCCGGTCCGGCCGTCGAGGACGCGCTCGCGGCCGTAAACGGTCCGCATCTCCGCGAGGCGGTCCGATTGCCCGGCGGGATCCAGGAGCAGAGGGTGCTCGCGGCGGAGGTAATCGAGGAACTTGCGCGGAGTGTTCGCCGAACGGCTCCAGGGGGCGAGTTGTTTGAAAAAGTGAACCGTAATATAGGGGACGCCGAAGGCTTGGAACCGCCGGAGCGTTCCTTCGAGGTCGTTCCAAAACGCGAAGGGGCTGAGCGTTGGAATGACGGTCAATTTCAGCTTTCAGCCGCGCGAGCCGGGTCGAGGCGTGCGTCGGAGGATGGTTTCAACTTGATCGATGAAGGGCTCGGGCCCGACGGCTGCATGGTGTTCTCAGGCGGCGTCCCTTCAGGCGGAGCGCGGTCGTCGCACCTCGTAACGCAGTTCAACCATGCCGCTTTTGTAGGCTTTGACCTCGGCGAGATGGAGGGGCACGTCACCGTCGAGCGTGTCGAAAAAGGGGATTCCCTCGCCAATCAAGATCGGCATGATCGAATAGCATACTTCGTCGGCCAAGCCGAGACGAAGGCACTGGCCGCAAACCCGGCCGCCGCCGACAAACCAGATGGTGCGGAACGTGGGCCGCAGGCGTCCGTTCACAAGCCGCGCGAGATCGCCGGAGTAAAACTCGACGGTATCGCGGGTCCGTGGCAACTCGCGGCTCGTGAGGACGAAGGTGGGTTTGTCGCCATAGGCCCACCCCAGGCCTTGGGCTTCGAAACGAAGCGCGGTCTCATAGGTTCGCGATCCCATGACGTAGCAGTCGATCGTTTTGAGGAACGCCTCAATAAATTCCGGATCCATGGCGGCGCCGGCCACGAATTCGTCGGAGGTTTCAAGCCAATCGACGCTGCCGTCCTTTCGAGCGATGAAGCCGTCCAGGCTCGCCGCCATGTGGATCGTTACGCGAGAATCGGTGCTCGCCATCGTTTCGTCCTCACCTCATGCCTCCATGGGGCCCTGACAGATATTAAACGGCCCGCATAAGCCGCCAAACGCGGGCGATCTCATCACATGCAGGAAGTTGCCATCCCCCCCAAAACGTTGTCACAAAAGTTGTAACAGTGACCCCTTGCTGATGCTTGCGAAACGGCGATCCCATCCCTGTCACCGTTGCCGCGGGGTGGCGGCCCGCGAGAGGGATAAGCGCAGGACGGGAGGCTGCCCGTCGGCGGGCGCTCAGAACCCGAAGGCCTGGGGGGGGACCTGGGCGCCGCCGCTATAGCGGGGGTCGTTGGCGGTCATGTCGCTGAAGCCCGGCAGCGGTTCGCCCCAGAGATTGGTAATGATGAACTCCGGCTGGATCATCGGGGCGTAACCGTCCGGAACGGGGAGCGGGAAGGTGAACGTCTCGTAGACGCCGGTGGCGAAGCGGGCGAAGCCCCAGCCGAGGCCCTTGGCCGAGCCGACGATCATGCCGGTGACGGGATCGGTCCGTTCCCATTCGATGGCGATGTTGCGGGGGATCTCGACCCAGCTCGTGAGGACGTTGGTGACGCCGCGGCCGAGCTTATGGAACATCTTGCCGACCTCGCTGCGGTCCCGCCCGAGGTCCTGCGCCGAGACTGCCGCCGCCGCCAGGACGATCGCCGCCGTCGCGACGCCGATCCGCATGCCGTGCCCAAGTTTCATCTCCGGTGGCCTCCTCCTTGCCCAGGGTTCCGACGCCGGCGGGTCGTCCCGCCGGGCCGCGTTCAGTGGATGTATTCCATGAAGACGACTTCGGGCTCGATATAGGGTTGATAGTTGTTCGCCATGGGGGCGTAGAAGGTGGCGACCTCCCAGACGCCGATCGCGGCCCGCTTGAGGCCCTTGCCGATCCCCTTGACGGCGCCGACGGCCGCGCCGGTCACCGGCGAGGTCCGATAAGCCTCCTGAAAGGCCTGATTGGGGATTTCGGCGGGGCTCAAGAAGATGTTGGCCAGGCCGCGCATCAGCTTGCGGCTGCGGAGTTCGTTTTCGCTGGCGGCGTAAAACGGCCCCTGCGTCGATGAGGCGTAGGTCTGGGCCGTCGCCGTCGCGCCGCCGGCCAGCCAAATGAGCGCCAGCACAGCGCCCGCCCGAAGCCCGATCCGGGGTCTCCACCGCATGGTCCCGTCGTTCTCCCGCCTGAGCTATTCGGCGGACCCGTCGGGCTCGACGCGCAGGAACAACGAGCGCCCGACCGGCCCGCAACGGCGGAACCCTAGCAACCCCGCCCGGCGGACGCAAGTAAATCCTGCACAATCAAGCCGCTGGAGTGGCCCCCTGTCTCACGGACGGCCTGGGCGCGACGACGGGAGATCGAGGCCGGCCTCGGCCAAGGCCGCGTGGGTTTCGGCCTCCAGCCAATGGGTCAACCGGCTCATCACGTCGTAATGGCCCATCCGGAAACGGAGACCCGCCGCGACGGCCTCGCGGACCTTCGGATGGGCGAGCAGGCGACGGGCCATTTGGGCGCGGCGGCGGGCCGTTTCCTGCTCGACGGTCTGGGCGTCGTCCGGGCGGAGCGGGCCTTCGGCGGGGAACCCCAATTGAGTCCGCGTGAAGGCGCAATCGGAGTGAGTGACGAGTTGGACCTCGGCGATCCGAGCGAGAAAGGGGACGAAGTTCTCGATCAGGTCAAGAGAAAGGACGGCGCCGCCGGTGGACCAGGCGAAGACGCCTTCCTTGGGCTGACGCGGGTCCACGCAACAGAAGCGGGCTCGCGGCGGGGGTGGCATGTCTTTTTCGGCCGGGGCCTCGACGCCGCCTCGGCCCGTTCTTCGGGGTCGAGCCCGAGCTGACGGAGCTAGCGGGCGGGGGCGCCGAGCGTCCGGGCGATCGCTTCGGCCGAGGCTTCGATGAGGCCATGCTCGGTGATGAGCCCCGTCACGAGTTCGGCCGGAGTAACGTCAAAGGCCGGATTGAGGGCCTGGGCCGCCGCCGGGGCCAGCCGCACGCTGAGGAGCCGTCCGGCGTCGTCCAGCCCCTGAACGCGCAGGACCTCCTCGGCAGGGCGTTCCTCGATCGGGATGGCGTCGCCGTGGGGGCAGTTGAGGTCGAACGTCGAGGCCGGGGCGGCGACGTAAAAGGGGATCCCGTGTTCGCGGGCCAGGAGGGCCTTTTCGTAGGTGCCGATCTTGTTGGCGACGTCGCCGTTGGCGGCGACGCGGTCGGCCCCGGTCAGGATCATGCCGATTTCGCCGCGGCGGATCAGCCAGCCGGCGGCGTTGTCGGCGATTAGCCGATAGGCGATCCCTTCCTGTTCCAGCTCCCAGGCGGTCAGGTTGGCCCCCTGGAGCCGGGGGCGGGTTTCGTCGACATAGACGAGCGGGGCGCGGCCGGCGCGGCGGGCGAGATAGATGGGGGCGAGCGCCGTCCCCCAATCGACGCAGGCCAGCCAGCCGGCGTTGCAGTGCGTCAGGACGGGGCGCTCCGGTTCCATAAGCGCCAGGCCGTGCTCGCCGATGCGGCGGCATCGTTCGGCGCTTTCATCGGCAAGGCGGTCGGCGGCGGCGAGCGCGGCCTCGGCCTGGGCCGGAGGCGGGGCGGCGGCGATCGCCTCGGCCACGGCGTCGAGCGTATAGAAGAGATCGTGCGCCGTGGGGCGCGTCGAGCGGAGCAGGGCTTCGGCCTCGGCGAGGAACCGCTCCCGGCGGCCGTCGAGCGGAGCCGCGGCGGCGGCTTGAGCCAGGCCGTAAGCGGCGGCGGCCCCCAGGGCCGGCGCGCCGCGGACGATCATCGTTCGGATCGCCTCGGCGGTCTCGGCGTGGGAGCGCAGGGTCAGGATTTCGAAGCGATGGGGGAGGAGGGGCTGATTGACGAGGTGGACTTCAACGAGGCGAAGGCGTCCGGCGGGCCCGGCGTCGCGGACGGGCTCGGCCCAAACGGATCGGTAATGGCGTCCGGCGACGTGCATGAGGCCAGGAAGCGGCGGACGGGATCAGAGGAAGGGGATTTCGGCGCTCTTCTGGATGAGATCGATTCCCGCCTTGTCGATTTTCTCCGAAACCGAGCGCCATTGGAAGATCCGGACGACGTTGCCGGCGGGCCGGACGACGAAGTCGGCGATGACGACGCCGCCGAGGACGAAAATGGCGCTCGGGGGGCCGTAGACGGCGGTGTGGAAGGTCGTGTCGCCAACGAAGTCCTTGATGCCGCGTTGCGGACCGACGAAGGGTTGATCCCGATGGAGATGGCCGAGGGTTTCGAGGAAGCGCAGTTGCGTGGCGCCGAACCGGAGCAACTGGCGGCTGAGGAGGCCGCGGAAGACGTGCTCGGTGAGGTCGTTGTCGTCGATCAGGCCGATCAAGTCGCCGCCGATGACGGCCAACTTCTGCACCAGGAAGCCTGAGGTCGGCCCGATGAGCAGGATCGAATAGGCCCCCTGGACGGCATTGTCGATGATCCCGGTCACGCCGTCGCGGAGGTTGCGCCCGAAGCGATCGACGGCGCCGGCCTGCTCATAGGGGACCTCATCGGTATACCAACGGGGCAGGGGTAACCACTCGCGGCGGGTTTGCTTTTCCTCCTTGGAGATTGTGGCGCAGCCGCTCAACGCCAGGGCCAGGCACGCGACGACGCCGGCGCGCCATGGCCGCCTCCCCAGGCTCCGTCCCCAACGCGCTCCCTGAGGCATGACCCGCTCCCTTATTCCGTCCGTGCGATGGTTCCCAACCTCGCTTCGGCCTCGGGCCCGCGCCGCGCCTTGAAATGCTGGGCTGAGAGCGCCAGGGGCGACAGGAGGCCGCCGCGATCGAAAGCGCCAGACGCCCCGACCTAATCAAAACGGCCCGAGACTTTCAAGTCGGCCCCGACGCCGCCGTAGCGCCGAGGGGATCGTCGGGCCGGGGCCGGGGCTGCCGGCTCTTGACAAAACGCTCATGTCCACCCCCCGCGGCTGGTAAGCTCAGGCGGCCCGGGGAGGGCGACGGCGCCATGAGCTGGCCGGACCGGCCGACGATTCTGGGCGTGCCCAACCCGTTCGAGCGCAATTTGCTCCTGCGGCGGGATCGGATCGCGCTGCTGCGGCGGCCGCATCGGAGCCCATTCCTCTGGCTCTTGGCGGTGACCGCGGCGATCCAACTGGGGGTCTGCCTGGGGTCAAGAGGGATTTACGGGGGGAACGCGCCCGACGAGGCGCTCTATTACTATTTCACGGCCTTTCATCTGCTGCTGCACGTAGTCGTGCCCTTCGGCGCGCTGCGGGCGGCTCAGGCCCCGGCGATGCGCGGGCATCTAGAGACGCTTCTGGTGACGCCGTTGCCCCACGGCCAGATTTTCTGGTGGCTATGGGCGCGGGTGTTCCTGTCGGCGACGGCCGTCCTTATGGTCCTCTATTTTCCGCTCTATATCCCTTACCCGTGGCTCTACGACTTCGGAGGCAATGATCCGTTAAGCCCGTGGTTAGGCTTTCCAGGATTTCTTGTCCGGGAAGTCCCGCCCGATCTGCTGATCCTGGCCCTGGCGATCCTCCCGTGGGCGTGCAATCGGGTCCTGAGGAGGGCGACGCTCGCTCTGGCGTTGCTGTGGCTCTACCTGTTGCCGCTGGGCGCGCTCCATCTCGAGGAGAAAGCGCGCGTGGTGATGGAGTACCTTCTCGGCGGCGTTCCTGAGCGCGCCTCATTTGATCTGGGGTCGAGTATCGTGCCGATGGCCAGCCACGCGCGAATTCACCCGCTGATCACGGTCCCCTATTTTCTGATTTCCGCCGCCTGGGGCGCGGCCGTCGGCGTCGGCGTCGGCCTGCGGGCCCAGCGGCTGGGAGGAAGGGAAATGCTGCTCGTAGGGTTACTTGCTCCCGGGGCGGAGTGGGCGGCCTACCACCTGGTTTTTCTACATCATAGTTTCGAGGCATTGTACGATTCCTGGATGTTCTTGTGGAGCATGCTTGAATTCTACGCCTGGCCGTTCGGCGTCCTCTGGATGGGCCTCAAGTGGAATCTGCTCATCGCGCTTTCGCGGCGCCCGATCCCGACGCGATGAGCGACCTCCAATCCCGTCGAGGCGTCCTCGCGAGGGCTGACCCCCCGGGAGCGCCTCTCAAGTAATCTCTCCCTCCTCATATCTCCGTTGACCTTGGAAGGACCCTGGAAAAGTTCGATCCCGCAGCACCACCCCAACGCCCCGGGGGGGCCTACTGTAACTTACCAACCAATGAACGAACCCCGCGGGGGTTCGATGGGCCGAGCGGGTTGCGCATGCTCCAGAGGCTCGGACCCTCGCGAGAAAGGAATCTCGTCGCGGTGCGTCAGAGCTTTGCCCGGTTCGAGGTCGCGCCGATCGACAATCGACATGGCCGACGGCGCCATCCACCCGGCGCGCCCTCTCGGGCCCTCTCAAGTTCAATCGTCGCAGGGTTCGATCGAGGCCCGCATCGAGACCGAGGAGCGGAGCCACGGATCGCCGCCGTAGGCGTGGATCTGGTCCCGTTTGCAGGCGGCCTCGGTTTTCGGCAGGCGGGCCAGGATCGTCACCCCTCGCGTATCGACCTCGACGGCGTGCAGGAAGGCCTGCTCCGGGCTCATCTTGAACAGATCGATGAGCATCTCGATGACGTAGCGATAGGTGTGAAGCTGATCGTCGTGGAGGATGACGTACCAGGGCCGGTCGCGGCGAGGGCGCGTCTCAGAGCCCGTCACGGGCTCCAGGACGGCGACCCCCTCGGCGGGCCCGTCAGAGGCGGCCCCTGCGTTTTCGTTGAGGAACATCGGCGGCGCGGCCAGCGTCGCCGCGGCGGCCTGGCCGAATTCAGGCGGGCCCCCGGCGGCGGACGATGCGGCGAAGTCTGGTGGAGCAGAAGGGAGTCGAACCCTCGACCTCCGCGTTGCGAACGCGGCGCTCTCCCAACTGAGCTACTGCCCCACGGGAGCCAAACCGGCCGACAATTGTAGGCGCTCGCCCGCGCGGGGGCAAGCCTGAAGGCGGGGGCGGGAAACAGGAGGGTGCACCGCGGAGACGCGGAAAAGGCGGAGAGGGCCACGGCGAGGAATCCAAGGGGATTCACGCCAGGAGGGGTCAGCACGCGATTTTCAGCGCCTTCCCTTTCGGCGTCGTCCGTGTCTCCGCGGTAAAATTTCAGTCAACGTGGCCGCAGGCCGGCCTCACGGAGCCGAGGCATGCGCCGCCCGCGCCCCGGGCGATTCGGGGGAAGCTTGGGCGGGCCGGAGGGCGGCCAGGCGCTGGCGGGCCTCCTGAAGGAGCCGTTGTTTGAGGTTATAGCGCGTCCCGCCGGCGCCGACGCTCTCGGCGGCGGCGATCAGCTCGCGCTTGGCGCCCTGAATGAACGCCTCTTCGAAGGCGAGAGCGCGTTCGGCGGTAACGTCGGAGGGGGGGCAATGCAGCGTGCGGCCATAGTGCTCGCGGCCGTCGGGGGGGAGGTCGTGGGTTTCCAGGATCCGATCGCGCGCGCGCAGGTGATCGGCGAGCTGGAGGAGCTTCTCGTCGAACGGCTCCCCCTCGCCGTTTTCATAAGCGATGATTTCCTGATGAATTTCCTCGTTCTCCAGGCGGGTTTCCATGTCGCGCAGGAGATCGGCCGCGCGCCCGAATTCAAAGGCGATGATCTCCTCGCGCGAGAGGGTCTCGGGCGATCCCTGGCGCCGCATCTGGTTGTGGTAGTAGGCGCGCAGGCGATCGTTCAGTTCGTGGCTCATGAGGCTGCGAATGCGGTCGATCTGGACGTTGAACTGATACAATTCGGCGGCGTCGAGGAGGTCCCACCAGATCCAGATCTGAATCAGCTCGACGAGCTGATCGAGGACGGGGTTCATCGTTTTGTAAAGCCCCCGCATGTCGCGGATGGGGACGTAGCCGGTTTTGGTGGCGTCGATCTCTTCGGCTTTGGTCACGATCTCCCCCAGCAGACAGTTCTGATCCTTGTGGTGGAAGAGCCCCCGCTTTTTTTCCTTGTCGAAGGAGGCCAGAACGTCGGCCACGAAGAACCGGAACTCGGCGTAAGGCTTGCTGCGCCCCAGGACTTTGCGGACAAGCTGCAACTCGTGCCAGATCAAGTCCCCCTCGACCTGATTGAAACTGGGGTTGATCCGCTTGGCGTGCCGGAACCGCGCGATCAGAAACTGATGCAGGTGTTGGAGAATGCCGTTGACGTTCTGCTCGGTCGCTCCGCCAGCAACCATGGTCGCACCCTCCTTCTTGGGTTCGAGGGTTAGCGGGGGGTCGGCTCGATGTCTCCCTTCCCATGTCGCCTGGGGACGGCGATGGCGGCCCCGAGGGCCGCGGCAACGGGTCTCCCAGCCGGCAACCGTCGGTCTATAAGGCATGCTATCACCGCGACGGTCCCCCGGCGCAATCAAATCTTGCTCTCGGCCCGCCGGCGGCGGCGCGGACGAGGCGAGGGGAGCAGCGCGAGAGGCCGCCGCCCGAAGGCGGCGGCCCGTGGAAGAGGCGCGACCCCGAGGAAGGGAGTGGAAGGTCAGGCGAAGACGCCGAGCGTGGGGAAATCGGCCTTGAGGACGGAGCGGGCGTCGTCCCAGCCCATCCACTCCTTGATCATCGTGGCGTAGACGGAGCGGAAGTCGGTCGTCATCTTCAGGTCGCCTTCGTCCAGATCGGTCAGGCTGGGGTGGCGCCCATAGAAGCCCCCGTTGAGGCGGGCGCCGACGATGAACATCGGGGAGGCGACGCCGTGATCGGTGCCGAGGCTCGCGTTTTCCTTCACGCGGCGGCCGAATTCCGTGAACATGAGGAGCGCCACGTCGTTCTCCCGCCCCAGGCGCTTCATGTCGTTCAGGAAAGCGAGGGCGGCGTCCCCGAGGCGATTGAACAGGCCGCCGTGCTGACCGGCCTGACTGACGTGCGTGTCGAAGCCGCCGAAGCTGACGTAGTAGATCCGGGCCGGGGAGTCGGCGGCGATCATCGCGGCCACGCGCTTGAGATCGACGCCGATCTCGCCGTAGCCGTAGTCCATCTTCGAGCGGTATTCGGCGCAGGCGGTGCGGATAAATTCGGAGCTTTCGCCGGCCGTGGCCGAGATCGACCGCACGAAGTCCAGCGAGGGATTGCCGGAAACCCGTTCGCGCGACAGCGCCTTGAAGACCTCCTTTTGCTCGGGGGTCCCGTCCCACGTGAAATGCTCCGGGTCGGCGAAGACGACCGGCGAGTGCACCCGGCTCATGAGCGCGAAGGATTGCTCCTTGGCGAGGTTGACGATGTAGCTTTTCTTCGGTTCCGGATAGTAGGCGTCCGCGAACCGGCCGAGCCAGCCGCGCTCTTCGGGGGCGTTCGGCACGCCCGTGTGCCAGAACTTCATCGATTCGAAGTGCGATCGGTTCGGGTTGGGGTAGCCGCACCCGTGGATGACGGCCATCTCGCCGTCCTTGAACAGCCGCTCAAAGCCGAGGAGGTTCGAGTGGAAGCCGAACTCGTCGCTGACCTTGAGGACGGCCTCCGGCCGGAGGCCCAACGTCGGCCGCAGCCGGTAATACTCGTCGTTCGTGAACGGCACGACGGTGTTCAGCCCGTCGTTGCCGCCGCTCAGCTCCAGCACGACCAGAATCCGCTCCGGGTGCTCCGGCTCGAAGCCGGCGAGCGCATTGGCCGCCAGCGCCAGGCGCGTCTCCTCCAGAAACAACGGCAGGGCCGCCGTCGCGCCCAGCGTCGAAAGCCCCCGCCCGATAAACTCCCGGCGCGAACAGCCGCAGCCGGCCTTGGCCGTCGTGTCGCCCGTCATGGTCCGTCTCCTTTCCTCGGCGAGGAACCGGGGGTTCCTCCGGCGCTCGAAGCGTCGTCTCAAGCCAGCTGGTATTCCGGCGCGCTCAGGATCAGGTGCAGCACCTCCCGGAGGGCCGTCTCGGTCTCCGGCGATTCCCAGTTGATCTCGCCCTTGCCCAGGCGCTCGGCGGCGAACGCCGCCAACGCGGCGCGGTCCTCCTCGGCCGGCGGCAGCCGCAGGAAGCGCTTGGCGAGATAATCCACGGCGTCGGCGGCCGAGCCGACCTGAGCGGCCCGGAGCATGGAGCGAAGGTCGAGCGTCGCCGGCGTGAGCGGGATCGGCAGGACGCGCTCAAAGGCCCGGTTCATGCCGTTGTAAACCCCCAGGGGCAGGTCGTACTCCGGCGTTTCGTTGATCATCGTCGCCGAGGGAGCGGCCATCATCGTCTCCGAGCCGCTCATCATTCCCTCGCCGCCGTAGGTCGCCGCGCCGGCGGTTCCCGCAAGCGTCTGGCGATCCCGCTGGGCGCATTCGGCCGGGGCGAACTGATAACGCTGGTAGCGCCCGCCGAACGGCTGGAGGTCATAGGCTCCGCCCGCCGTGACCGCGAACAACAGGTGACGCATCATGTTGCCCCGTTCCAGGAAGGTTGAGGGGTTGATCCAGACGCGCCCGCCGTCCCAGCCCTTGACGTTGGGGGGATTGCCGAGCGCCTGGCCCTGGCGCTCGACGGCCATGGCGAATTGCGGCGTGCCGGGCAACTCCCGCAGCCCGAGCTTGCGATAGGTCGAGACGAGGAATTGCGCCGGCCCCTTGATCTGCGTGGCGTAGGCCGCCGGGCTGTAGAAATCGCGGCTCAGGAACATCTGTTTGAGGGCCGGCTTGAACGCATAGCCGCTCGATCGAAGCGTCTCGGCCAGGGCCGCGTTGACCTCCGGGGAGATATCGACCCGGACGAAAAACCGGTAAAGCTTGCGCGTGATGAATTCGGCGCAGGCCGGCTGGCGGAGCAGAATATCGACGATGTCCTCGCCCTTGAAGTTACCCGTCTCCCCCAGCACGGTCTTCGGCCCGTCGTCGTGCAGCTCCGGCCGCTCGACGAAGGCGAGCCCGGCCTGGGCCCAGCCGGTGAAGGCGCGCGCGGCCTCCTTGATGTCGTCCTCGGTGTAGTGGCCGACGCCGAGGGCAAACAGTTCCATGATTTCGCGGGCGAAGTTCTCGTTGGCGTGGCCTTTGATGTTCTTCCGGTTGTCCAGATAGATCAGCATCGCCGGGTCCTGGCCGATGCCGATCAGGAGATCGCGGAAATTCCCCGTGGCGTGAGCCCGCAGCATCTTAAGTTGATTCAGCATCAGCCGATAGTCCCGGACTTTCTCCTGCTCGGTGGCGAAGTGGCCGTGCCAGAAGAGCGTCATCTTCTCTTCCAGCGGCCGCGGCGTCAGCAGCATGCGCTCGCCCCACCAGATGACGGCGCGGTTCCACTCGTGGCGCGTGGCGTAGTTCCGGTAGTAAAGCACGTTGATGACCGGCTGATAGGGCCGCAGGCCGCCGGCGTTGGGCCGGACGCCATAGACCGCCCCCTCGCTCCGGGCCTTGGCGAGGCCCTGGCCGAACTCCAGGGCCTGATCCACGTCGGGAAGCATCGCCGCGTCCCAGATGCCGGATTCGATGAACGGCGCCAGGGCGCTTTCGTCGATGGCCTCGTAATCGACGAGGTAATCGACGGCCTGTTGCGGGGTCATCGCCGCCAGGCGATCAATTTCCTCCGGCGAGCCGCCGAACCCGGCCCGCTCCAGCAGATGGGCCGCCCGGGCATAGCTCCAGTCGGCCTCGCCGATGGGGGTCAGGTCGTCCGTCCACGAGGCCGGACCCGGACCGGCCTCAAAGGCGCTATCCAGCCGATGGGCGCCGGCTCGAGGGCCGCCGCAGAGCGCGGCGGCGACGACCGCCCCGGCGAAGATCAGGGCCCTGCGTCGCGCCTGCTTCATCTTGGTGAACCTCCTCGGACCCTGCCCCC
>Ga0137796_10000660_pt1 | contig 20889 bp, 22 predicted proteins | sample OV2TP3_FD_97704 | JGI IMG/M metagenome (GOLD analysis project Ga0137796, IMG submission 97704) | reverse complement strand
GCGCGAGACCCGCGTGGTGGTGCAGGGGATCACGGGCCGGGAGGGCTCCTTCCACGCCCAGCGCTGCCGGGAGTACGGGACCCAGGTCGTCGCCGGGGTCACCCCGGGGAAGGGCGGGACCGTCCACGAGGGGATCCCGGTCTTCCACACGGTGGCCGACGCCGTCGCCAAGGAGGCGGCCGACACCGCGCTGATCTTCGTCCCGCCCTCCGCCGCCACGGACGCGATCATGGAGGCCGCCGACGCCGGGATCGAGCTGATCGTCTGCATCACCGAGGGGATCCCGACCCTGGACATGGTCCGGGCCCGCGCCTTCCTCGACGGGCGCCGGAGCCGCCTCATCGGCCCCAACTGCCCGGGCCTCATCTCCCCGGGCGCCGCGAAGGTGGGGATCATGCCGGGCCACATCCACCGGCCCGGGCCGGTCGGGGTCATCTCCCGGAGCGGGACCCTGACCTACGAGGCGGTCCACCAGCTCACGCGGCGGGGGATCGGGCAGTCCACCTGCATCGGGATCGGCGGCGACCCGATCATCGGGACGAGCTTCGTGGACTGCCTCAGGCTCTTCGCCGAGGACCAGGAGACCGCCGCCATCGTCCTGATCGGCGAGATCGGCGGGACCGCCGAGGAGGAGGCCGCCGAGTACATCGGCCAAGGGTTCGCGAAGCCGGTGGTCGGCTTCGTCGCGGGCCTGACCGCGCCGCCGGGCCGGCGGATGGGGCACGCCGGGGCGATCATCGCGGGCGGGCGGGGGACCGCTCAGGAGAAGATGGAGGCGTTGACCCGGGTCGGGGTCGAGGTGGTCCGGAGCCCGGCCGCCATCGGCGAGACCGTCGCCCGCGTCCTCGGGCGCCCCTAGGAGGCTATGAGTATGGGACTCGTACGCGCTCGACAGTCGGCTCGCGGATGGGTGGTCCATTCCGGGCGCGGGCTTGGCCCGCGCAACCTTGGGGGGAGGTTTCGGAAGGGGGGCGGAGCCCCCCTCCGAGGGTAGTATGGCTGTCGAGCGGACCCTGGTCATCGTCAAGCCGGACGCCGTCGCCCGCGGCGCGGTGGGCGAGATCCTCCGGCGCCTCGAGGCAGCGGGCTTCCGGATCCTCGCCCTCAAGATGGTCCGCCTCTCCGTCGAGGAGGCCGAGGGGTTCTACGCCGTCCACCGCGAGCGCCCCTTCTTCGCGAGCCTCTGCAAGTTCATGGCCTCGGGCCCCTCGATCCCGCTCGTCGTCGAGGGCGAGGACGCCATCGCCCGGGTCCGGGAGCTGATGGGGGCGACCGACCCGTCTCAGGCCGCGCCGGGGACGATCCGCAAGGCGTTCGGGAGTTCCATCGAGTCCAACGCCATCCACGGCTCCGACTCGCCGGCCTCGGCCGCCTTCGAGATCCCGTATTTCTTCAGCGGGATCGAGCTGCGCCCCCGGCAGGGCCCCGCGTGAGACCGTTCGGCAAGGTCCTGATCGCCAACCGCGGCGAGATCGCCGTCCGGGTGATTCGGGCCTGCCGCGAGCTGGGGATCCGGACGGTGGCGGTCTTCTCCGAGGCCGACCGGGAGGCCCTCCACGTCCCGATGGCCGACGAGGCCTACCCCATCGGCCCCGCCCCCGCGACCCAGAGCTACCTTGCCGTCAACAAGCTGATCGCCTGCGCCCGCGAGAGCGGGGCCGAGGCGGTGCACCCCGGCTACGGCTTCCTCGCCGAGAACGCGGCCTTCGCCGAGGCCTGCCGCGCCGCCGGGCTCGTCTTCATCGGCCCGCCGCCTGCCGCGATCCGCGCCGTGGGCGACAAGACCGCCGCCCGCAAGACCGTGGGGGCCCTCGGCGTCCCGGTGGTCCCCGGGACCCACGAGCCGCTCGAGAGCGACGCCGAGGCGGAGCGGGTCGCCCGCCAGCTCGGCTACCCGGTCATGATCAAGGCCGCCCTCGGCGGCGGCGGCAAGGGGATGCGCCTGGTCCGGCGCCCGGGGGAGCTGGCCTCGGCGCTGCGCCTGGCCCGCTCGGAGGCCCGCTCGGCCTTCGGCGACCCCGCCGTCTACCTCGAGAAGGCCCTCGAGGCGCCGCGCCACATCGAGATCCAGATCCTCGCCGACGCCCACGGCCAGGTGATCCATCTCGGGGAGCGGGAGTGCTCCATCCAGCGCCGCCACCAGAAGCTCATCGAGGAGTGCCCCTCCCCCTTCGTGGACGGACCGCTCCGCGAGCGGATGGGGGAGGCGGCCTGTCGGGTCGCGGCCTCGGTCGGCTACCAGAACGCCGGGACCATCGAGTTCCTGGTGGACGCCGAGCGGCGGTTCTACTTCCTCGAGGTCAACGCTCGCCTCCAGGTCGAGCACCCGGTCACGGAGCTGGTGACCGGGATCGACCTCGTGAAGGAGCAGCTCCGGCTCGCGGCGGGGGAGAAGCTCGGTTACGGCCAGGCCGACGTGGGTTGGCGGGGCTGGGCGATCGAGTGCCGGGTCTACGCCGAGGACCCCGACCGCGACTTCATGCCCTCCCCCGGCGTCATCACCGGCCTCAGGAGCCCGGGGGGCCCCTGGGTCCGCGACGACTCGGGGATCTACGAGGGATACACGGTTCCGCTCCACTACGACCCGCTCCTGGCCAAGCTGATCGTCTGGGGGCGCGACCGCGAGGAGGCGATCGCCCGGATGGCCCGCGCCCTGGGCGAGTATCGGGTGAGCGGCGTCCGGACCACCATCCCCTTCCACGCCCGGGTCATGGACCACCCAGACTTTCAGGCCGGGCGGCTCTCCACCGCATTCGTGGAGACCCTCCCGGGGCAGAAGGACCGGCAGGTCCAGGGCCGCCATCGGCAGGTCGCCCTGATCGCCGCGGCCTTGGCCGCTTACCGGGACGCTGGCCGCCGGACGCCGCCTCCTGCGGCGCCCGGGCCGAGCCCATGGGTCCTCTCCACCCGCCCCGGCTTCCGCCGCTTTCCGCGCTGATGCGCTTCTGGGTCCAGCTCGACGACGAGGCCTTCCCGGTCGAGGTCCAGGAGATCGAAGGGCGCTGTCGGCTCCGGATCGGCGAGGAAGAGCTGGAGGTGGACGCCCGGTTCGCGCCGCCGGAGTCCTGGTCGATCCTCCTTGAGCGGGGCTCGTACCTGGCCGATGTGACGCGGGAGGCGGAGGGGGCCTTCACTGTGGAGGTGGAGGGCGAGGGCTATCGGGTCCGGGTGGAGGAGGAGGCTCGTCGCGCGTTCCTGACCCGGGAACGTGGCGCAAGCCGCGGCGCCCAGCGCCTCACCGCCCCCATGCCCGGCAAGGTGGTGGCCGTCGCGGTGGCGGTCGGGGACACGGTGGAGCCCGGCGACCCCCTGGTCGTGCTCGAGGCGATGAAGATGGAGAACGAGTTCAAGGCGGCCGTGGCGGGGACCGTCCGGGAGGTCCGGGTCCAGTCCGGCCAGCCCGTCAACGCCGGGGACCTCCTGATCGTCATCGAGTAGGGGAGAGCATGGACGCGCGGGCCGCGCTCGGGCGGACCGGCCTCACCGTCTCGACCCTCTGCTTCGGGACCGGGTACATGGGCGGCTCCGTCGTCGCCGGGGCCCGCCTGCTCAGCCGGGCGTACGAGCTGGGTGTCACGTTCTGGGACACCTCGGACGATTACGGGACGCACCCTCACGTTGCACGAGCCCTGCGCGAGGTCGGGCGGGACAGCGTCGTCGTCGCGACGAAGACCTACGCGAGCACGGCGCTCGGGGCCCGGCGGTCCATCACCAGGGCGCTCCGGGAGCTGCGGGTCGAGGCCGTGGACATCTTCCTCCTCCACGCCGTGGACTCGGCGGGCGAGCTCGACGCCAAGCTCCCGGCGCTCGAGGCCCCGGCCCGCGCGAAGGCCGAGGGGCTGGTCCGGGCGGTGGGGGTCTCGAGCCACAGCCGCGAGGTCCTCGCCCGCCTCCTCACGCTCCCCGAGGTGGACGTGGCGCTGGTCGTCGTCAACCGGACAGGGGTGTGGATGAAGGACGCCTTCCGCTATCCCTACGCCCACGCGGTCTGCGTCGGCATCACCACCGAACGGGAGCTTGAGGCCGACGTCGCCGCCTGGCGCCGCGCGCTCCGCCGCCGCCCTCACCGCCAACCTGCCAGCTGACACGTTCCGGCTGGACTGCCACCGGCGCTCCTCCGGGGTCATCTCGTTGGGGAGCCGCATGGGGGCCGCCTTGCCGCTCTCACGGCTCTTCGGAATCGGGTCTCGGCAGAGACACCACGCTAGGGCCTGCGGTCGAGGCACCGGACGGGGATCACCCCGTCCCAGAGGGCCCGCCCGCCGACCCGGTCGAGCGAGACGCTCAGGACCTCGCGGCTCGCCTCCACCGGGCCCGGGAGGAGATGGGGCCGGACCGCGAGCCAGCCGAGGGCGAGGGCGATGAGGAGCAGCAGGAGCGTGATCCGGCGCTCGCCGGCGGGGCTCATGCCGACCACTCCGGTCTGTCGCTCGGGTAAGCCATCCTAGCCATCGCTTGGCCTCCTCATGTGACGACCCGAAGCTCGCTCGACATTGAAGTGCTCGATGAAGGTCTGTAGGTCCCGCGACCCCACCTGAAGGCTCCCATCGTTGAGGTAGATCGATTCGATCCCGAGCTGATACTCCAGCAGCGCCCGTCGCAGGTCCCGGACGAAGCTCGGGATGTCGCTCTCGAGGAGACACCTCCCCGGGAGCGACGTGACGACGACATGGAGGAACTCACCACCGGTCTCGTCGTCCACGCGCGCACCTCCCCGCGTTAAGCGCCCCGAGGCTCCGAAGGAGCGCCCTCCTTCGCGGACCAGCCTATCCCCAGGCCATGGCAGGTAAGCGCACAGCGCTTGAGGGGAGCCCTTGCGCGGTGGGTGCGCGCCGGCTAGGATACCGAGCCATGGAGGGGTCGCAGGAGGCCCGGCGGCGGGACCGGCAGGTCGTGCGGATCCTGGGGATCCTGAAGACCCTCGCCGAGGGCGGGCGCCCCAGCGTCTACCAGCTCGCCGCCCGCTTCAAGACCCGCCGGGAGACCATCTACCGGGACCTCCGGGCGCTCCAGGAGATCGGCTACCCCATCATGGGGGACGAGACCGGCCGGCTGAGCCGCCCCCGCTTGGCCGCGGAGGGGCGGCCCGTCGTCCCCCCGGTCCTGCTCACCCGGACCGAGGCGGGGGCCCTGGTCTGGGCGGTGAAGCAGGCCGGGAGTCGGCAGCCCTTCCGGGCGGCCCTGGCGACCGCCCTCCCGAAGCTCCAGGCGCTGGTCGCGGCCCGGAAGGCGGCCTGGCCTTCGCCCTCGACGGGGCCGTGGGGGGTTGGGAGCGGGGGGTGAAGGACTACCAGGCCGCGGCCCCGATGGTCCTCCGGCTGGTGGAGGCGATCGTCCGGCGCCAGCGCTGCCGTGTCGAGTACCGGGCCCCCTGGCGGGCTCGGGCGAACGCCTTCCCGTTCGACCCCTACCGGCTCCTCACGGTCCACGGGGGGCTCTACTGCCTCGGCCGGGTGCCCGCCTACCGCAACCCGGTTACCCTCGCGGTCGATCGGATCCAGGCTCTGGCGCTCACCGATGAGGGCTTCACCCCGGACCCCGCCCTCGACCTCAAGCGGTACGAGGCCGAGGCGTTCGGCGTGGCCTGGGAGAAGCCGATGACCGTGGTGGTCCGCTTCAGCGCCGACCAGGCCCCCTACGTCCGCGAGCGCGAGTGGCACCCGACCCAGCGATTCCACACGCTGAAGGACGGTCGCCTCGAGATGACCTTCCGGGCGGGCGGGGCGTTCGAGATCATCCGCTGGGTCCTCGGCTGGGGCGACGCCGCCGAGATCGTCAGCCCCTCGAGTTTGAGACGCGCGGTGGCAACCGGCCTCAAAGCCGCTGCCACCCAATACCGAGGGCGTGTGGGGTGAGGACGGGCGACTCCTCTCGAATCGTCGGTCTCTCGAAGTCGCGGGTCATGGCGGGGCTCCAGTGCCACAAGCTCCTCTGGTGGCAGGTGCACGAGCCGACCGCCCCGGAACTCCAGCCGGATGAGTCCCTACAGGCCATGATGGACCGGGGGACCCGGGTCGGCGAGATCGCCCGGAGCTATGTGCCCGGCGGCATTGCGATCGACCTCCCGCACGACGCCTACGACGAGCGCGTGGCGCTCACCAGGCGGGTGCTGGAGGACGGCGCGCCGGTGATCTACGAGGCCGCATTCCGGGCCGACCGCGTGTTCGTCTCGGTCGATATCCTGGAGCGGGACGCCCGCGGGTTCCGCCTCATCGAGGTGAAGTCGAGCGCCTCGGTCAAGGACCACCACATCCCGGACGTCGCCGTCCAGGCCCACGTCCTCCGGCAGAATGGCCTTGATCTCGTGGGCACCGAGGTGATGCACCTTAACCGCGCATGCACCTATCCGGACCTCTCCAACCTCTTCATCCGGTCGGATGTCACCGAGCCGACGAAAGCAATCCAGGAGAGCGTGCCGAGATGGATCGCCGGGCAACTCGCGAAGCTCCAGGGTCCGCTCCCCGAGGTCCCGATCGGGCTCCACTGCACGACGCCCTACGAGTGCCCGTTCATGACGCGCTGCTGGCCGACGCTGCCGCCCCACCACGTGAGCACCCTCTATGCGATGAAGCGCCGGGCTCTCGAGCTGGACGAGCAGGGCTACCGGACGATCCATGACCTGCCGGAGGACGTGCCGCTGGGGCCTATCGCGGACCGCCAGCGCCGTGCAGTGCGAGAAGGCCGGATCATCGTAGAGCCGACCCTCATCCAGGCTCTGGACGTCTTTGTCCCTCCGATCGCTTTCCTCGACTTCGAGACCGTGAGCCTCGCCATCCCCGTGTGGGATGGCTGTCACCCCTACGATACCGTGCCGGTCCAGTTCAGCTGCCACGTTCAAGAGGCGGACGGCCGCATCACCCACCACGAGTGGCTCGCCGAGGGTCACGAAGATCCGAGACCGATGCTCGCGGCCAGCCTCGTCCACGCCTGTGAAGGCGCCCAAACCGTGGTGGCCTACAATGCCGGGTTCGAGCGACGGTGCATCGAGCAGATGGCCGAAGCCCTGCCCGCCCTCGCCGCCCCGTTGCGGAGCATCGCGGCCCGTCTGCTGGACCTCCTCCCGATCATGCGCAACCACGTCTACCACCCAGACTTTGGCGGAAGCTTCAGCCTCAAGGCCGTCCTCCCGGCGCTCGTCCCCGAGCTTCGCTACGATAATCTGCCAATCCCTGACGCTGGGACAGCGACCCTTGAGCTCGAGCGACTCCTCTTTCACGGCGACAGCCTGGAGGTGGATGCGCGGGAACGCCTCCGGAAGGACCTACTTCGCTACTGCCACCAGGACACCTTGGGCTTGGCCAAGATCCTAGAGCGTCTCCGTCACCTGACCCAAGAACGGGGAGCCGTCGATTCCACGAAATTCTGCCACACTAACTGAAGGAGGCCCCAATGTCATTTCAGTCACCTATTAGCATCTCCGACGTCATCTCCCGTATCGGGAAACGGAGGTACTTGTTGCCTGCTATCCAGCGAGAGTTCGTGTGGCGACCGCAGCAGATCGAATGGCTTTTTGATTCGCTTCTCCAGGGCCATCCCATCGGCAGCTTCCTGTTATGGGAGGTGCGCGACTCCAGCGCCAAGACCGAGTATCGGTACTACGAATTTCTACAGCACTTTCGCGAACGCTATCGAACTCACAATCCGGAGTTCGACACCAAGGGCCACGGGGACTTTGAGGCGGTGCTCGATGGCCAGCAACGATTCACCGCGCTTTATAACGGGTTGACAGGTACTTATGCCTACAAGAAGCCCCGCGTGTGGTGGGAGGACAGCGAGCGCGCCCTGCCGACCCGGAGGCTGCATCTCAACATCAGCGGACAGGTACCAGAAGATGATGAGCAACCAGGACGCACCTATGAGTTCAAGTTCCTTAGCGCCGATGAATGCGAGAAAGAGCCGAAAAAGTGGTTTCGGGCTGGCCGGATTTTGGAGCTCGTAGAAACGCACGACCTGTTAAAAATGCTTCAAGCATCAGGCTATCGAGATGATGAGTTCGCCGTAAAAGCCTTGTCGAAGCTGCATTCGGTCGTGCATATTGATCGGGTTATCAATTACTACTTAATAACCAAGGCCGACATGGAGCGAGCTCTGAATGTCTTTGTCCGCGTGAACAGCGGCGGTGAGCCTTTGTCGCTTTCGGATATGCTGATGTCGACGGCTATCGCCAACTGGAAAAGACGGGATGCGCGAAAGGAGATTCTCGGGCTAGTCGATCACGTGCGAGAGAAGGGGTTCTTCATAAGCAAGGACTTGGTCCTTAAGACATGCCTGTATCTTTACAGTTCCGATATCCGGTACAGGGTATCCAACTTCACAGCAGCTCAGGTCAGGCCATTTGAGGACAATTGGGATGCTATTCAGGCGAGCATTCTCGCCGTGTTCGACTTGGCGAGGGGCTTTGGATACAACGAAAGTTCGCTCACCTCAAAGAATGCGTTATTGCCCATCATTTACTGGGTACACCACAAGGGGGTGGCAAACGGCATCGCCTCGCAGATCAGTCTACGGGATGAAAGAGATAAGATCCGGCGTTGGCTCCACTCGATGCTCCTGAAGGGAATCTTTGGGTTTTCGGCCGATACAATGCTTGCGGCTATTCGCAGAGCGTTTGTCGGCGATGATTTCGGGTCGCAATTCTTCAGGCCGGACGTTGTAGATTTTCCAGTCCGGGCCATCGGGACGATTCTGAGGGAGCAGGGAAAGGATCCGCAGGTCACGGACGAGTTCATCGATTCTTTGCTTTATACGCAGTACGAGGACAGACAGGCCTTCACTATTCTGGCGCTCCTGGCGCCCAATCTGGACTATAAGAATGGTGATTTCCACAAGGATCACCTACATCCAGCGGATCCCTTTAAGGATAGGCGAAAGCTGTCTGCCGCTGGGGTTTCAGCGTCTGACATGGAATTCTACCAGGACCCGAAAAACTGGAACAGCATTCTGAACTTGAGGCATCTCGACGCCAATGAGAACAAGTCCAAGCAGGATAGTACACTTTCCGACTGGGTTACGAAAGAGGCGAAGCGGCAACAGGTGTCTATGGCAAAGTTCTGTTCGGATCGGCAACTACCCACTGATCTATCACTGCTTGACTTCTTACGGTTTCGTGATTTCATCGCCGAGCGTCGGAAGGTCCCTGCCGAGGAACTTCGCCAATTACTGTAGGAGAAGGGGTCAACTGCCTGGGGGTAGCAGAAGTGTATTGAGTCAGGCGAGTGGACCAGCGAGGAAAGGCAGGAGTAACGCGGCTCTCAATTTTTGATTTTCATCACAATCTCGTCCCGGTGCGGCGGTGGTTTTCATCCTGGCGGCCGAGATGGCAAGGCCCAGCGGCTACGCCGCGCTGCTATATCTCTTCGATCTCCGCTAGGTTCCGATGCGCCGTGGTCGGTCTGGGCAGGCGTACTTGACAAGCGGAAAGTCTTAGAATATGATTTTATGCGGTAAGGAGGCTTTGAGGGATGAGGAAGGCGATCGGAGTCACGGATCTCGTGCGGAACTTCTCGGAAATTCTCAACACCATCAAGTATCAGGGGAGGGACTACGTCGTCATGAAGGGCGGAAAGCCAGTGGCCCATATCGGGCCGGTCGGGTCGGGCCGCGTGGGGCCGACCCTGGGAGACCTCCCCGAGCTCCTGAAGAAGCTCCCCCGCCTCGGCGAAGAGGGGAAACGCTTTGAAGCGGATCTCCGCGCGATTCGGCGCCGCCAACCGTCGCTGCCCTCGAAGGGCGCATGGGCGTAATTCTCGACACGAGCGTCCTGATTGCCGCGGAACGCCACGACGCTGCGCTCGCCTCTCTCGTTCGAGACCGGGAAGCCGAACCGTTCGGGCTGAGCGTCATCACCATCTCCGAACTGCTCCACGGAGTCCATCGGGCGACCTCGGAGAGGGCTCGGCTGAAGCGCGAAGCCTTCGTGGAATCGGTGATCGCTGCCTTCCCCGTGTACCCCTTTGATCTCACCTCTGGCAGAATCTACGCCCGGATCTGGGCGGCGCTGTTGAAAAAAGGGATCCGAGTGGGCGCGCACGACCTCATTATTGCTTCGACCGCGATTGCGCTTGGTTTTTCTGTGGCTACCTTCGACGTCAGAGACTACAAGAAGATTCCGGAGCTCAGGCTGGAGGCCATCGAGGCACGGTAAGGGGGTTCCGGGAGGCGTCCTCCGGGCTCATACCAGGGACAGTCTGGATCTCCTTCCTCAGCCCTCGATGAAGGCGTCCCGCAGGAGCCTGGACTGCCGCTCGAAGGCCTGCCGCGGGTTCCGCGGGTCCTTCATCAGCGCGATCTCCTGGGCGAGGAGCCTGGCCACGTGCATGACGTGGGTGTCCGCCTTCTTCGTCTCCCGCCGGTAGAGGGGGTGGTCGCGGTTGATGTAGACCACGGTCCCTTCGCTGAAGCACTCGGGCCCGTCCTCCCCGAAGTGGTCCAGGCAGCAGGAGATCCCCCAGTGCCCCATCTTGAGGCGGCGCACCACGGCATCCGGGGTCAGGCGCTTCACGCGGGGCCGCTTCCGGGGGGCCTTCTTCGCCGTCTCGGCCGCCCCGGCCTGCACCGTCCGGCCCGCCCCCTGCCGCCGTCCCGGCGTCACCGTGGCCCCGCCGGCTCCTCCGCCTTCCTCCCCGGCGGGAACGGCTCCGAAGGGTGAGTAATCGGGATTCTTGAGGAGCGCGCGGGCGATCCGCTCCAGGGCATCGTTGAGCGCCCGGGACGCCGCACGCCGCTCCCGTTGCCCGGTCAGCCGCCCGAGCACCTGGCGCACCTCTGTCATCACCCTCTGCATCGCCTGCGCGAAGGCCTGGTACTCCTGAGAATCCACGACGAACCCGGAGCGGTCGGTGGTGACCGGGAGAAAGTCCGCGTGCGCCTCCCCGCGGAGCCGGGCCACGGCCTTCCCCCACTGCTCGGCGCCGAACAGCTCCCGGCGGACCGTCACCTGCTTGACCTTGACCTCGATGCCGGGCGCCTCGCCGCCGGCGGCCGAGGCGGGCAGGATCACCACCTCTCCGTGGATCGGGCCGAACGGGGTGCCCTCGAGGAACGGCACCCGATGGCCCGCGAGACTCTTCGGGCGTACGCGCCTGCCGTTGAGGGAGACCGTGAAGTTCGGCGCCTTGAGCGGGACCCCCTCCACGAGACAGCGCTCAACCTCGGCGACCTCGAACCGCCGCGTCAGGTCGCGGAGCCGCACCGTCGTCCCGTCGCCGCGGCCTGGATCCGGGGGGAGGACCTCCAGCGGCAGGCGCCACTCGCTCCCGGGGTGGGTCCACTCCTCCTTGTCGAAGATGACGCGGGCGGCGAACGCCTCCTTCTGGGTCGCGACCTCGAAGCGCCGGCAGGCCGACAGGGTGGCGAACTTCCCGATCCCGAACTGCCCGATCCGATCCCGGCCGAAGCGGGGGGATCTCGGATGCTGGAGCTTCTCCGGGGAGCCGATCACGAAATACTGGCGCAGGCCCTCCAGGTCCATGCCCGCCCCGTTGTCCTCGACCACGATCGCGTCGTCGCTCACCGCGACCCGCACCTCGGTGGCGTCGGCGTCATAGGCGTTGTTGACCAACTCCCGGATCAGCTCGATGCTCTCCGAGTAGAGGCGCTCGCCGATGGTGATGAGGTGGCTCTTATCGACGGCTACCGGCAGGAACTCCACGGATGGCTCCGGTAATCTTTCGGCGTTTACGACCTTGGTGAAAGGGCAGGCCTGCGCCCCCAGCTCGAGTCCGCGATCATCGTATAGGCGAGGTGTTCGAGGTCTTCATGGTGCGGGGAGATGATAGGGAGGAAGTGAAAAGCCTGTCAAGGGGAAACGGGCCCCACCCGGATGGAAGGCCCGGCCGGCCGGAGATCGCCGTCGCAAAAGGCTTGCGCTGGGGGAGGGGATGTGGTAGGGGTACTAGTGTAGGGCGGAGACCGACCATGCGATTGAGACTCATTTACCATTCGCAGATCCAGCCCCCCGCCTTGCCGGAGAACGCGGGCCTTGATCTCCGGGCGATCAAGGCGGTCCTCCAGCGACTGGAGGAGCTTGGAGTCTCCTGGGAGATCGTCGATGTCCTGACGTGGTCCACCCAGGAGCTGACCAATCTGTATCTCGAGGCGATCCTCCCGACCGCCCGCAGGAAGTATCAGGTGAGACAGGTGTTCGGGAGCAAGAGGCGAGCCGGATTCCTGTTCGGGAGGGAGGTCCCGGCGCTCCTGGTCTATGAGTCGGAAGGGCAGTACCCGGTCGATGTGTACCCCCACCGGGCCGGTGGCCGCACGGTGACCATCCGAGCCTTCTTGGAGGACCTTCTCAGGACGCTGAGGAAAGCCCCTCTGACGGTCGCGAACCGGGAGGCAGGCAGGGCACTGGCCGAGCGGATGGACCGGCTTCGGGAGAAGATCGGGCCCGTCGGGGTGCGCGTCGTCGAACTGATCCGGGAAGGAAGACGGCGATAGTGGCTCCTCGGCCCCTCGTCGTGGATGCCTCGGTGGTGCTGAAGTGGCAGTTGGAGGACGAGGAGGCGGTGGCCCAGGCGCTGGCGCTGCGGGATGATTTCCTTCTCCGTGGCCGGGTGAGTCTCGTCGCCCCGTTCCTTTTGATCTATGAGATCACCAACGGACTGCTCGCCGCGACCCGGCAAGGCCGCCTCTCGCGGGACCAGGCTGAGGAAGGGCTGGCTCTCTTGCTTGCCGTCGGGATTCGGCTGATGGCCGTGGACCCGTCTCAAATGTTCTCTCTCTCCATGCGCTGGAGGCTGTCCGCTTATGATGGAGCCTACCTGGGCCTTGCCGAGAAGCTGAACGGCGAGGTCTGGACCGGGGATCGCGCCTTCTACGCCGCGTGCCGGGGGAAGCGCTCACGCGTTCGCTGGATCGGCGACTATCGTCCGGCCTCGCGATAGACTTGGGGGTGGGCCGGGGTCTTCTTAGCGCTTGTAGAGGCCCATGAGGGAGGCCTTGGCCAGCGTGTTGAAGTTGAGGTAGAAGCCGACCACCGCCGCCGCGGTGTCTGCCGTCACCGGCAACTGGTCCATAGACACGGCATAGACGGTGAAGAAGTAGCGGTGCGGGTGGTCGCCCTGGGGCGGGCAGGGCCCGCCGTAGCCGGGCTTGCCGAAGTCGGTCCTGACCTGGAGCGCGCCGGCGGGGAGCTTGCCGCTGGCGGGGCTGCCGGCGTCGAGGGGCAGCTCGGTGACGGTCGGCGGGATGTTCACCACCACCCAGTGCCAGAAGCCGCTCCCGGTCGGCGCGTCGGGGTCGAAGCAGGTCAGCGCGAAACTCTTCGTCTCCGGCGGCGCCCCCTCCCACCGGAGGTGGGGAGACTTGTTGCCCCCGCCGCAGCCGAAGCCGTAGTCGGCCGAGAGGATGTACTCGTTGCCCAGATAGTCGCCGTCCTTGAAGCTGTCGCTCGTGAGCTTCATCGCCATCGCGCCCTCCTCCAGGTCAGCGGTGCGCCGGACTTCGGATCCCTCTCGTGAGCCCGCCTAGGTCTTCAGGTAGATCTCGGAGCCCTTGTCGCGGAACTCCTCGGCCTTCTCCTTGAGGCCCTCCTTCACCGCCGCGGCCTCGTCGAGCCCCTTCTTCGCCGCGTACTCCCGGATCTCCTGGGTGATCTGCATCGAGCAGAACTTCGGCCCGCACATGGAGCAGAAGTGGGCGACCTTGGCGCCCTCGGCCGGGAGGGTCTCGTCGTGGAAGGCCCGCGCGGTCTCGGGATCGAGGGAGAGGTTGAACTGGTCCTCCCAGCGGAACTCGAAGCGCGCCTTGCTGAGCGCGTCGTCCCACTCCCGCGCGCGGGGGTGCCCCTTGGCCAGGTCGGCGGCGTGGGCGGCGATCTTGTAGGCGATCATCCCGTCCTTGACGTCCTGCCGGTCCGGGAGCCCGAGGTGCTCCTTCGGGGTGACGTAGCAGAGCATCGCCGTCCCCCACCAGCCGATCATCGCCGCCCCGATCGCCGAGGTGATGTGGTCGTAGCCCGGCGCGACGTCGGTGGTGAGCGGGCCGAGGGTGTAGAACGGGGCGTCGTGGCAGACCGCGATCGCCTTGTCCACGTTCTCCTTGATCAGGTGCATCGGGATGTGCCCCGGCCCCTCGATCATGACCTGGCAGTCGTGCTCCCAGGCGAGCCTCGTCAGCTCGCCCAGGGTCTCCAGCTCCGCGAACTGCGCCGCGTCGTTGGCGTCGGCGATGGAGCCGGGGCGGAGGCCGTCCCCGAGCGAGAAGGAGACGTCGTAGGCCGCCATGATCTCGCAGATCTCACGGAAGCGGGTGTAGAGGAAGCTCTCCCGGTGGTGGGCCAGGCACCACTTGGCCATGATCGAGCCGCCCCGCGAGACGATCCCGGTCACCCGGTTGGCGGTCAGGGGGATGTAGGCGAGCCGGACGCCGGCGTGGATGGTGAAGTAGTCCACCCCCTGCTCGGCCTGCTCGATCAGGGTGTCGCGGTAGACCTCCCAGGTCAGCTCCTCGGCCTTCCCCCCGACCTTCTCCAGGGCCTGGTAGATCGGGACGGTGCCGATGGGGACCGGCGAGTTCCGGATGATCCACTCGCGCGTCTCGTGGATGTGCTTCCCCGTGGAGAGGTCCATCACCGTGTCGGCGCCCCAGCGGGTCGCCCAGCGCATCTTCTCGACCTCCTCGTCGATCGAGGAGGTCACGGCGGAGTTGCCGATGTTGGCGTTGACCTTCACGAGGAAGCGCCGCCCGATGATCATCGGCTCGGACTCGGGGTGGTTGATGTTGGCGGGGATGATCGCCCGGCCGCGGGCCACCTCGTCCCGGACAAGCTCGGGGGAGATCCCCTCGCGGAGCGCGATGAACTCCATCTCGGGCGTGATCTCGCCCCGCCGGGCGTAGTGCATCTGGGTGACGCGGCAGCCGGGCCTACTCCTGAGGGGCCGGCGGGGCGCCGGGAAGCGGACCCCCGCGAGCACGGGATCCGCCGCGCGCTGCCTGGCGTAGGCCGAGGTCAGATCGGGAAGCTCCTCGACGTCGCCCCGGGCGAGGATCCAGGCCAGGCGCATCGGCGGGAGGCCGTGCTTCAGGTCGGCCTGGCAGTCGGGGTCGGAGTAAGGGCCGCTGGTGTCGTAGAGGCGGACCGGTCGGTTCGGCGGGGTGAGGAGGATCTCGCGCATCGGCACCCGGATCTCGGGCCGGGAGCCGGTCACGTAGACCTTGCGGGCCGCTGGGGTCTTGGTCCTCATCGCGGCTACTCCTTTCTGGGCGGCAAAACGAAACGCCGCCGGGTAACCCAGCGGCGTCCACCGTTTCCGTATGGTCCCTTCGCTGGAATTACCCAGATCAGGTTCGAGCGGTCGGTGGCGGCCAGCCACCCTCTCAGCCCGGTTCCCCGAGCTCCCGCTTCACTGCCACATTCACATATACCACGGGTCCCCGGCCCCGCGCAACCCCGGTCCCATTGACGGGGCCGGCCGCCCGCCGTAGGATGGCGGAGGCCGTGGGCCGACGGTGAGAGGCCGGGTCAGGGGAGGGGGCTCGCGATGGAGAAGTGGAACGTGGGGATCGTGATCTTCGACGGGGTCGAGGTCCTGGACTTCACCGGCCCCTTCGAGGTCTTCTCGCGGACACGGCTCGTGCCGGGACAGGAGGCCCGCCGCTCCGAGGAGAGCGCGCCGTTCAAGGTCTTCACCGTGGCCAGATCGCGGGACCCGATCACGGCCATCGGCGGCCTCGTGGTCGTCCCCCACCACGCCTTCGCCGAGGCGCCCCGGATCGATCTCCTGGTCGTCCCCGGCGGCTTCGGGACCCGCCCCCTCCTGAACGACCAGGAGACCCTCGACTGGCTCCGGAGGCTCGCCGCCGACGCCCGGCGGGTCACCTCGGTCTGCACCGGCGCGCTCCTCCTCGCCAAGGCCGGCCTCCTGGTGGGCAAGCGCGCCACGACCCACCACCTGGCGCTGGACCTCCTGGAGTCGCTCAATGCCGGCGTGAAGGTGGAGCGGGGCCTGAGGGTGGTGGACGACGGGGTCATCACCTCGGCCGGCGTGGCCTCGGGGATCGATATGGCCTTCTACGTCGTGGAGGCCCTCTTCGGCCGCGAGGTCGCCGACGAGACCGCCCGCTACATCGAATACCGCCGCCCCCCCGCCTCTTTCGCCAGCGCCTGAGGCGGAGCGGGATACGCGGAGCGCGAGCGGGGGAGGAGCATGAGCCGCCGGGTCAAGATCGCCGGCCTCGCCGCGCTCGTGGGCATCGCCGCGGCCGTCGGCGTCTTCCTCTACATCGAGCGGATCGCGAAGGTGGCGATCGAGCGCGGAGCCTCCTACGCCCTCGGCGTGCCCACCGCGGTGGACTCCGTGAGCATCAGCGTGCTCTCGGGCGAGTCCGGGCTCAAGGGCCTGCGCGTCGCCAACCCTTCCGGATTCGCCACGCCGCACTTCCTCACCCTGGACGAGGCGAGCCTGCGCCTCCGTCTGGGATCGCTGCGGGAGGAGACGATCGTCGTGCCCCTCCTGGTGCTCAAGGGCATCGACGTCAACCTCGAGTGGAACAACCGGAAGACCAACTACGGGGTCGTCCTCGGGAACCTGCGGAGGCGTCAGTCGGGAGGTCCGCCCCCCTCCGGCGAGCCGGGAACGGGCCGGCGATTCATCATCGACCGGCTCGTCATTGAGGATGTGACCACCCGCATGAGGGTCGCGCCGCTCGGCGGCGAGCTCACGACCAGGGAAGTGAGGATCCCCGAGATCCGGCTCACCGGCATTGGCTCGAATTCCGACAGGGGCGTCCTGCTGGCGGAGCTGACCGGCGTCGTGGTCACGGCGATCCTCAGGGCCGTGGCGGAGCGGGGCAGGGGGCTGCCCGGGGAGCTGGCGAGCACGCTCCGCGGAGGCCTGAGCGGGCTCGAGCGGATCCCGGCCGAGGTGCTCGGGGAGGCCGGCAAGGCCGTCGGCGGCGCCGCCCCGGACCTCGGCGAGCGCGCCCGAGAGGCGCTGGAGGAGGCCGGCAAGCTCTTCAAGCGCCGTTAGCGGCGAGCGGCCGCAGGCGGCCTGCTGCTCCCCCGGTTCGATGCCCGCTGACCGGAGGCTACAGCTCGACTTCGGTGCCGAGGCCGCGCTCGCGGGCGGCGGCGAGGACCAGCGCGGCGGCGGCCGCGTCCTGGACGGCGATCCCCACCGACTTGTAGAGGGTGATCTGCTCGGGAGAGGTGCGCCCGGGACGGGCGCCGCTGACCAGCTCCCCCACCTCGGCGTGGATGTGCTCGGGAGTGATGAGCCCGTCGCGGATCGGCCGGGCGATGTCGTTGGAGCCCGCCGGGTAGGGCGCCAGGACCGCGGCACGCGACTCCACGACCACCACCGCATCCACGACGGTGGCGGCGTCCACCTCGACGCCTTCGGTGAAGCCCACCGAATTGACGTGGACGCCGGGGCTCAGCCACTCCCGCCGCACCACCGGCTCCCGCGAGTGCGTGGTGGCGCAGACGATGTCGGCGCCGGCGAGGGCCTCGGCGTAGGTGGCGACGGCGCGGGCCGGGAGCGTGCCCGCCAGCTCCTCGGCGAGGCGGCGGACCTTGGCGGAATCACGCCCCGCGACGCGGACCTCGCTGACCCGGCGGACGGCCGGGATCGCGCGCGCGTGCGCCCGCGCCTGCACCCCGGTCCCGAGGATCGCCAGGACGCGGGCGGCAGGCCTCGCCAGGAGCCGCGTCGCCAGGGCCGAGCCGGCCGCGGTGCGCATGGCGGTGATGTGGGCGCCGTCCATGAGGGCGAGCGGGACCCCGGTGGCCGTGTCGAAGACGGCGATGACGGCCTGATGCGTCTCCAGGCCCACGGCCGCGTTCCTGGGGAAGACCGCGACCAGCTTCGTCGCCAGGGCCTTCGCCGAGGGGAGGTAGGCCGGCATGGCCGCGAGGAGCCCCTCGTGCTCCGGGACCATGGCGGCGATCCGGGGTGGCACCGAGGTCACCCCCGCGCTCAGGTCGGCCATGGCCCGCGCCAGCGCCTCGATCAGCGCGCGGAGGTCCAGGACCGCCTCGACGTCAGCCCGGCTGAGGATCAGCATCTCCCTTTCACTCCTTCGGCTGCCAGGTCTTGAACTGCTCGCGCAACACCTTCTTGTCGAACTTGCCGACGCCGGTCTTGGGGAGGGCGTCGAGGAAGACGATGTCGTCCGGGAGCCACCACCTGGCCACCCGGGGCCGGAGGAACTCCAGCAGCTCGTCCCTTGTGACGGTCTGGCCGGGCCGCGGGACCACGCACGCCAGCGGGCGCTCCTGCCACTTCGGGTGGGGGACGGCGATGACCGCGGCCTCGAGGACCTTCGGGTGGGCCATGAGGTGGCTCTCGAGATCGACGCTCGAGATCCACTCCCCGCCCGACTTCACCAGGTCCTTGGTCCGGTCCGTGATCTGGATGTACCCCTCGGGGTCGATGGTGACCACGTCCCCGGTCCGGAACCAACCGTCCGGCGTGATCGCCTCGGCGCCCTCGGGGTAGTTGTAGTAGCCGCTCGTCACGCAGGGGCCCCGGACCTGGAGCTCCCCCATCGTCTTCCCGTCCCAGGGGATCTCGCGCCCCTCCTCGTCCACGCCCCGGATCTCGACCCCGGGGACCGGCAGCCCCTGCTTGGCGCGCACCGCGTAGCGGTCCACCTCCGGCCAGGCATCCATCCAGCTCTTGAGCCGCGAGACGGTCCCGAGCGGGGTCATCTCGGTCATCCCCCAGGCGTGGGTGAAGCGGACCCCGTGCTGCTTCTCGTACAGCTCGATCAGGCTCCGCGGCATCGCCGAGCCGCCCACGACCGCCGTCCGGAGGCTCGAGAGGTCGAAGCGCTCCTGCTCCAGCACGGGCAGCATGTTGATCCAGACCGTCGGGACCGCCCCGGTGATGGTCACCCGCTCGGAGGCGATCAGCTCGAGGAGATCCCGGGGCTGGGGGGTCGGCCCGGCGTAGACCTGGGTGGCGCCGACCAGGGTCGCGGCGTAGGGGAACCCCCAGGCGTTGACGTGGAACATCGGGACGATGAAGAGGCAGACGTCGCGCTCGGTGAGGCCGAAGGAATCGGGGAGGGCGAGGGCGTAGGTGTGGAGCACGATGGCCCGGTGGCTGTAGACGACGCCCTTCGGGTGGCCGGTGGTCCCCGAGGTGTAGCACATCCCGGCGGCGTCGGTCTCGTCGAGGCGCGGCCAGGCCTCGAGCGGCCGGGCCTCCCGCAGGAGCGCCTCGTAGTCGTGGATCGGGAAGGACGGCGCCGCCGAGGGGCCGTCGGGCATCACCACCACGTGGCGGACCGTTTCGAGGTCCTTCCGGATCGGCTCGAGGAGGCCGAGGAGGCTCGCGTCCACGAGGAGGACCTCGTCCTCGGCGTGGTTGATGATGTAGGCCAGGTGATCCGGGGCCAAGCGGATGTTGACGGTGTGGACGACCGCCCCCATGCACGGGACGGCGAAGTAGGCCTCGAGGTGGCGGTGGCTGTTCCAGGCGAAGGTGGCGACCCGGTCGCCCTTCCCGACCCCGAGGGCCCCAAGGGCGGCGGCGAGGCGGAGGGCGCGGTCGGCGAAGTCGGCGTAGGTGTAGCGGTGTCGGCCCTCGAGGGTGCGGGTGACGAGCTGCTTCCGCGGGAAGAGCCGGCGGGCCCGCTCGAAGAAGAGGGGGAGGGTCAGGGGGAAGTCCATGATGAGACCCTTCATCGTCCTGCCCCCGGACGGGACCTCCGTGACCCGGCGCCCCGGGCGCCTTCGACCCGCACCGCCGCTGTGACCGCGCTTGAGCTACCGATCCGTGCGCTCCTCGGAGACCAGTTTTCGCTCCTTGAGGTTGAACCGGCCGTCGTAGATCGGCTGACCGCCCGTGGTGGGTCCCGGATACTGGACGAACAGCATCAACCCGCCGGTCCTGGTCGATAGCGGCGGCTCGAAGTGCGGGTCCGGATAGAACAGCATCGTCCCCGGGCCATAGGCCTTGTCGCCGATCTGGAACTCCCCTTCGAGGATGTACCACACCTGGGCGAAGTCGTGCTGGTGGAGCGGGTGGTAGGCCCCGGGCTCGTATCGGACGAGCCCTGCGTTGGGCTCCGTGGGTCGCTCCGGGCGAGGGTGGAAGAGCATCTTGCTCCATTGCCCGGGCCAGCGGAGCGTCTCCCAGTCGCGCTCGTCGATGTGGACGAACTCCGGGGGTCGGTGCTCCAAGGTCTTCTCCTGCGTGGCCATGCGCATCCCTCCTCTCGGCCCACCTGCGGCTGACCACCACTCTAGTGGGTCGCCGGGGGCCTGTCAACGGCGCGTCCTTTACTTGCCGCCGGCCGGGGTGATAAGGTGGGTCCGCCAGCGGGTGCGGCATGGCGGACGACAGACGCGCGAGCCGGGGCAGGCTGCTCTCACGGGACGGCCGGATCCTCCTCGTCGCGCACGGTGTCCGCCTGTTCGCCTACGGCTTCCTGTCGGTCATCCTCGGGCCTTACCTCGCCCTGAAGGGGCTCTCCCCCGTCCAGGTCGGCGCCGTCTTCACGGCCGCGCTGGGCGGCGGCGCCTTGACGACCATCGCGCTGACGGCCGTGGCGGACCGGGTGGGCCGGCGCCGGGTCCTGATGGCCGGCGCGCTCCTGATGGCGCTCGCGGGGGCGGCCTTCGCTCTCAGCGATCGCCTGATCTGGCTGGCCGTCGCCGCGTTCGTCGGCGCCATCAGCCCCTCGGGCAAGGAGGTGGGGCCGTTCCTGCCGGTGGAGCAGGCCATCCTCCCCGAGACCACCGAGGCCGCGCGGCGGACGAGCGCGTTCGCCGTCTACAACCTCGTGGGGTCGCTGACGGGGGCCTTCGGGGCCCTGGCCGTGGGGCTCCCCGGCGCCGTCGGGCTCCCGGGACGGCAGGGCTTCCAGGCCCTGATCTGGGGGTACGTCGCCGCGGCGCTGATCCTGGCGGCCCTCTACGGCGGCCTCACCTCCAGGGTC
>Ga0137796_10000658_pt1 | contig 20957 bp, 20 predicted proteins | sample OV2TP3_FD_97704 | JGI IMG/M metagenome (GOLD analysis project Ga0137796, IMG submission 97704) | reverse complement strand
CATACGACAACTTTTTTGCATACCATCAGGTGGCGCGCGCTCTCTACATCATCAATCTGGGAATGGGCATCACCCTGTTGTGCGTAAAGGTGCGGAAATGGGTGCGGTGAAGCCGGCAATTCTGGCGCTGGCAGATGGGACTGTCTTCAAGGGTAAGGCCCTGGGGGCGATGGGCGAATCCGCCGGAGAGGTCGTCTTCAACACGGCCCTTTCAGGGTACCAGGAAATCCTCACGGACCCTTCGTACCGCGGCCAGATGGTCACGATGACGTACCCGCATATTGGTAACTACGGGGTGAACCCGGAGGACATCGAGTCCCGGCAACCCTGGCTGGCTGGCTTCATCGTGAAGGAAGCGTGTCCGTTCCCAAGCAACTGGCGGAGCCGCATGTCCTTGGACGAATACCTTCACAGCCATGGGATTGTTGGAATCCAGGGAATCGACACCAGAGCCTTGACGACGCACTTGCGCGACCACGGATCGCAGCAAGGCGTCATCTCACATACAGGCCTTGACCCTGAGCGTATTATCCAAAAAGCGCGTGAGGCGCCCAGCATCATCGGCCGGGATCTGGTCAAAGAGGTGACCTGTAACACGCCATACCAGTGGACCGAAGGCAGCGGACGATGGAAAGTGGGCGCGGGAGGGGCGCCGGCAGGCGTGGCCCCCTCCCAATTTAGGGTCGTGGCCTTCGACTTCGGGATCAAGTACAATATCTTACGGCGCTTGGTTGACGAGGGATGCAGGGTGACGGTCGTGCCGGCCTCAACAACGGCCGAAGAAGCCCTGGCGATGAACCCCGAGGGGATCTTCCTGTCCAACGGCCCGGGGGATCCCGAAGCTGTTCCGTACGCGGTCGAGGCCGTCCGCCGGATGCTTGGAAAACGGCCGGTCTTTGGGATCTGTTTAGGCCATCAAATCATAGGACTTGCGCTTGGATTGCAAACGTATAAGTTGAAGTTTGGGCACCACGGCGCGAACCATCCCGTCTTCGACTTGGAGACCCGGAAAGTGGAAATTACCTCCCAGAACCACAATTTCGCCGTACGGGGAGAGCGCAACGGCAGTGACTCACAGACGGTTGGTTGCGATACGCCATACGGCCGTGTGAAGATCAGCCACGTGAGTCTGAACGATGAGGCGGTCGAAGGATTGCGCTGCCTGGACCTTCCGGCTTACTCCGTTCAATATCACCCGGAGGCTTCTCCAGGACCCCATGACGCGGGATATCTCTTCCGCCGGTTTACCGAGATGATGGCAAAGGGGGAGGCATGAAGAAAATTGGGGTCAGACTTCGTTTCCATCTGATGGAACGCGCCAGTTACGGTGTCGCCTGGAAATGGAGTCTGACCCCAATTTTTATGCTCTTCACCATCGGAGTTGCGTTGGCCACGGCCGGATGCATCTCCGTTTACCTCTTTCCGCCAACGCTCCCGCTCCGGGAAAAAACAATCCAGGGGACCGCGGCTGAGAAGATTCTGCTGGTGGACCTCTCCGGGATCATCTCCGAAAAAGGTGCCGGAAGTTCCTTAAGCCTGTCAGAGGACGTCGTTTCTCGCATCAAAGAAGAGCTGACCCTGGCCGCAGAGGACGATCAGATCAAGGCTCTCCTTCTGCGAATCAACAGCCCGGGTGGAACCGTGACGGCCTCGGACTTGATCCACCATGAGATCACCGCATTCAAGACCAAGCGCCGAGTCCCCGTTGTGGCCATCATCATGGACGTGGGCGCCTCGGGCGGCTACTATGTCGCGGCGGCGGCGGACCGGATCATCGCGCACCCGACCAGCGTGACCGGCAGCGTGGGCGTGATCATGCTGCGCGTCAATGCAGAGGGCTTGCTCCAGAAGATCGGCATCGAAACCGGGACGATCAAGTCGGGTGCCAAGAAGGACATCGGATCGCCGTTCCGTCCTATGGGCGAAGATGAGCGCGCGATCTTCCAGACCATGATCGACGGATTTCAATCGCGGTTTCTCGATGTGGTCTCCAAGGGACGGGGGTCTCTCCCGGCCGAGCGGCTGAAGCTCGTGGCGGACGGCCGTGTGCTGACCGGTCCCCAGGCCCTGCAGTTGGGGCTCGTGGACCAGATCGGCTATCTGGACGATGCGCTTACGACCGCCAAACAGGTGGCCGGTCTCACCGACGCGCGGGTCGTGATCTATGCCCGGCCGGGATCCTACAAGCAGAATATTTATTCGCAGTTGCAGGGGGAAAGCAGCATCGAGGCGCTCGCCCGGTTGGATGTGATGAGCCTGGTCCGTGGTGGGACCCCCCAATTCTTGTACCTGTGGATGCCATGATAATCGGACGACGCGAAGCCCTTCACCAAACTTTCCGCCTGATGGCAGGGACGTGTGGAGCGTGCTTGATGGGGGGCCTGATGGGAACGCTTGCGGGCTGCTACCGGGCGCCCGTGACGGGGCGCGACCAATTCATTTTGCCCAACTTTACGGAGGAGAAGGAAATCGAATTGGGGATCGAGGCGTATCGGGAAGTCCTCAGGCATTATCCGCTCAGCACCAATACGGAGACGAACGCCATGGTCCGGCGTGTCGGCCAACGGATTGCGGCCGTGGCCAATAAGCCGAGCTATGACTGGGAGTTTGCCGTCATCCAGGACGACAAGATTGTCAACGCGTTCGCCCTGCCTGGCGGGAAAGTGGCATTTTTCACCGGCATTCTTAAACACACGCAGAACGAGACGGGGCTGGCTACCGTGATGGGGCATGAGGTCACTCATGCCATCCAACGGCACGGGGTCGAACGGATCAGCCGTGGCCTCCTTGAGCAGGTGGTGCAGTTCGGGGCGCTTGCGGGAGCGGCCACCGGTAAAGTTGATCCGCGCGTCGTGCAGGGTGCCCTCAGCGCCTACGGCGTCGGCGTGTCCTTGCCGTTCAATCGTACCCAGGAATCCGAGGCGGACTTCATCGGCCTTCAACTGATGGCCCAAGCAGGGTACGATCCTCGCGAAGCGGTCGCGTTCTGGGAGCGGATGAGCGGATGTCCCCGCAATATGATCGGCAAGCTCTGCTTTCGCTCCGGGGCAGGCATACCGGAATTCCTAAGCACCCACCCCTCCGAGGAAACCCGGATTAAGAATCTCGAACATTGGGCACCCCAAATGCTGAAATACTACACCCCGCCGTCCGGGGACCCATTCCCGACGGCAACAACGAAGACCTTGGGCTGAGTCTCGCCGGTGCCCAAAAGGTCCGACATCCATACGATCCTGCTCATCGGCTCCGGCCCGATCGTGATCGGCCAGGCCTGCGAGTTCGACTATTCAGGCACCCAGGCGTGCAAGGCTCTGCGGGAGGAAGGGTACCGGGTCGTCTTGATCAACAGCAATCCGGCCACCATCATGACCGATCCGGAATCGGCCGATCGCACGTACATTGAGCCCATCACATTAGACGTGGTCGAGCAGGTAATTCAGCTTGAACAGCCGGATGCCTTGCTGCCCACCATGGGCGGGCAGACCGCCCTCAACACCGCCATCGGCCTGGCCGAACGGGGAACTTTGCAGAAATACGGAGTCCAGCTCATCGGCGCCAGCTACGAGGCGATTCGCAAGGCCGAAAACCGCGAGGAATTCAAGCACGCCATGGCGCGCATCGGGCTCAGCACGCCAGCGAGCGCGATCGCCCGCTCGCGCGAGGACGCGCTGCGGGCGATGGAGGAGATTGGTTTCCCCGCCATCATCCGCCCGTCCTTCACGCTGGGCGGGACGGGCGGGAACATCGCTTATAACCGCGAAGAGTTCGAGGCCTTCACCGAATGGGGCTTGAGCACAAGCCCCGTGGGGGAGATCCTGATCGAACGCTCGATCATCGGCTGGAAGGAATTCGAGTTGGAGGTGATGCGGGATACGAAGGACAACGTCGTGATCGTCTGCTCGATCGAGAACTTTGATCCCATGGGCATCCATACCGGGGACAGCATCACGGTGGCACCGGCCCAGACGCTGACCGACAGGGAATACCAGGCCATGCGCGACGCCTCGCTGCGGATCATGAGGGAGATCGGAGTGGATACGGGCGGCTCCAACATTCAATTCGCCGTGAACCCTGCGGATGGAGAACTGGTCGTCATCGAGATGAACCCTCGCGTGTCCCGTAGCTCGGCCCTCGCCTCGAAGGCCACCGGCTTTCCGATTGCGAAGATCGCCGCCAAGCTGGCCGTCGGCTATACGCTGGATGAAATCCCGAACGACATCACCCGCGTGACCAAGGCGTGCTTCGAGCCCAGCATTGACTACGTGGTGGTCAAGGTCCCGCGCTTCGCCTTCGAGAAGTTTCCCCAGACGGACCCCACCCTGACTACGCAAATGAAGTCGGTAGGCGAGGTGATGGCCATTGGACGGACATTCAAGGAGTCCCTGCAGAAGGCCATCCGTTCCCTCGAAGTGGACCGGTACGGGTTCGAACCGCACCCGTCATTGGCGGAGGGCGATCCGGAAGAGACCGTCGCGCAGATCCGCGAGCGCATCCGCCGCCCGGACGCCGAGCGTCTGTGGCACGTAGCCGACGGGTTGCGCATGGGCATCTCGGTCGAAGAACTGCATCGGCTGACAAAACTCGACCCCTGGTTTTTGCACCAGATGAAGGACATTCTGACCATCGAGGATGAGCTCGCGCGCGAGAAGCATCCCTTGACTTCTGCGAGACTCCGCGAGGTGAAGGCATTGGGTTTTTCGGACAGGCGGCTCGGGGAACTCTTGCGTGTCCCGGAAATGGAGATCCGCAGGCATCGCCAGAAGGAAGGCGTGACGCCGACTTTCAAACGGGTGGACACATGCGGCGCTGAGTTCCAAGCGCTCACTCCATATCTTTACTCCACCTATGAAGCCGAATGCGAAAGCCGGCCGCAGGAGCGGCAGAAAGTCATGATTCTCGGCGGCGGGCCGAACCGGATCGGACAGGGAATAGAGTTCGATTACTGCTGCGTGCATGCGGCGCTGGCCCTGCGCGACATGGGCTACGAGACCATCATGATCAACTGTAACCCGGAAACGGTGAGCACCGACTACGACACGTCCGATCGGCTCTACTTTGAGCCACTCACCGAGGAAGACGTGCTCAGCATCGTGGAAGCGGAGCGCCGGGCAGGCGCCTTGCTGGGAGTCGTGGTGCAGTTCGGCGGGCAGACCCCGCTCAAGCTGGCCATTCCGCTGGAGCGGGCCGGTGTACCGATCCTCGGCACTTCGCCGGACGCCATTGACCGTGCCGAGGACCGGGAGCGGTTCAAAGCCTTACTGGAAAAGCTGGGCCTGCGGCAACCCGAGAGTCGCACGGCAACAACTGCTGTGCACTCCGCAAATTTAGCGGAATCGGTCGGCTATCCCGTCATCTTGCGTCCATCCTATGTGCTCGGCGGCCGCGCTATGCAGATATTCTATGAACCAAAGAGCCTAAAGGAGTACGCAGATTACGCTTGGAAAGTATCGCCTGGGCTATCGGTGCTGATCGACAAGTACCTGGAGGACGCCATCGAAATTGACGTGGATGCCCTGTCTGACGGAAAGCGCGTGGTGATCGGGGGCATCATGGAGCACATCGAAGAGGCGGGCGTTCACTCGGGAGACTCGGCTTGCTCGCTCCCCCCGTACTCGTTGCCCTCGGCGGTCATCGAGGAGATTCGCCGGCAGACGGTGGCGCTGGCCCTGGAACTTCAAGTCATCGGGCTGATGAACGTGCAATTTGCCGTACGCGACGGCATCGTGCATGTCCTGGAGGTCAACCCGCGGGCATCCCGGACCGTGCCGTTCGTCAGTAAAGCGATCGGGGTCCCGCTCGCAAAGCTCGCCATGCAGGTGATGATGGGACGGACGTTAGAGCAGATCGAATTCACGGCCGAGCGGACACCGGTCCATATCTCCGTCAAGGAAGCGGTCTTCCCATTCAACAAATTTCCCAATACCGATGTGTTGCTGGGTCCGGAAATGCGTTCCACCGGCGAAGTCATGGGCATAGCCGATGATTTCGGGTCGGCGTTCCTCAAGTCGCAGGCCGGAGCAGGCGGGCCCTTGCCCATGACCGGGCGGGTGTTCCTCAGCGTGAAGGACAAGGACAAGCCGGCGACTGCGCCATTGGCCCGGCGGTTCCTGGAATTGGGCTTTACCGTCGAAGCGACGCGCGGTACAGCGGGCTACTTGGCCCAACACGGGGTCGTCGTGGACACCGTCAACAAGGTCACCGAGGGACGACCGCATATTGTGGATCACATTAAAAACGGGGAGATCCATCTCGTCATCAACACAGTGGGCGACAAGATCTCACAGATTGACTCCGCCTCGCTCCGCCGCGCCGCACTGGTGCAGAACGTCCCCTATCAAACAACGATGGCCGGAGCCCGCGCAACGTTGATGGGCATCGAGGCCGGGCTAAAAAGAACGCTTACGGTCAAACCGCTCCAGGAGTATTACGCGACCGCAGTAAGGGCATGAGCGAGGGACAAGGGTGAAGGTACCGATCACGAAGAAAGGCTACGTGGCTTTGCAGGCGGAACTCGAACGATACAAGAAGATCGAGCGCCCCAAGAACATTAAAGAAATCGAAGAGGCGCGGGGCCACGGCGATCTGAGTGAAAACGCAGAGTACCACGCCGCGAAAGAGCGCCAAAGCCACATCGAGGGACGGATCCGCGATCTGGAACACAAGCTGGCGGAGGCTCAGGTCATTGATACGTCGAATCTCTCCGCCGACAGGGTGGTGTTCGGGACCACCGTGACGGTCAAGGACCTTCAGACAAAGGCGGAACAACGTTATACGCTAGTGGGCCAACATGAAGGAGACCTCAAGAACGGCAAGATTTCCGTACAGTCTCCGGTCGGGCGTGCCCTTATCGGAAAGCAGGTCGGCGACACGCTGGAGGTGAAGACGCCGGCTAAGACCGTCGAATACGAAGTGCTCAACATCTGCTTCGAGGACAATCTGTAGGGGCATACGGTCGTACGTCCCTACACCGTCATTATGCCGGTCCAGGCCATCCCCCTGATCACTTTCCTCACCGATTTCGGCACTGCAGATATTTTCGTCGCCAGCATGAAGGGCGTCATCCTGGGCATTAACCCACAGGCCCGGTTCGTGGATCTCACCCAGGAGGTGCCGGCGCACAATGTCCGCGCCGGGGCCTACCTCCTGTCAAGCGCAGCGCGGCATTTTCCCAAAGGAACCATCCACGTGGCTGTGGTTGATCCAGGGGTGGGGAGCGACCGACGGCCATTGTTGGCCTCAACCTCCACCCATCACTTCCTCGCGCCCGACAACGGGCTTCTGAGCTATGTTCTGGCCGAAGAACCGGGCGTCGAGATCCGTGAATTGACCGCGCAAAAATACTTCCTCTCCTCTGTCGGACCGACCTTCCACGGGCGCGACCTTTTTGCTCCGGCAGCGGCCTGGCTCTCACGAGGCGAGCCGGTTGAGGCGGTCGGTCCTCGGGTCGAGAAGGTGGTCCAGTTCGAAGTTCGGAAACCGACCCGAGAGAAGGGAACACTCATTGGTGAAGTCCAACACATAGATCGCTTCGGCAACCTCATCACCAACATCGGTTATGCCCTGTTGAATGAGCTTGCCGATCTGGACAACTGGCTGGACTTCCAGGTGAAGGTTCGTCAGGTCACGGTGAAGGGACTCCAGCGGTGTTATGCAGACGCCAAGCCCAAGAAGCTGGCGGCGCTCGTCAACAGCGACGGCTGGCTGGAGCTCTTCTGCAACCAGGCCCGCGCCGACAAACTCGCCAAGGCCAAACTCGGCGACCGCGTCGAGGTCCGGGTGCCGGCTCTTCCCTCTCCACGCCGAGGGAGAGGGCGAGGGTGAGGGGGCAAATGAAGACGCGGGGCCTGTCGCCGAGCCACCCGCCCCGGTCACACTGAGCTTGTCGTAGGGTCCCCAATGGAGGAAATCATCATGGAAGCAACTTATGTCCCGTTGATTTCGGCTTTAGTAGGTGCAGTCATAGGTTCTTTATCATCAATCGGAATCATACTAATTCAAAGTCACTTCCAGAACAAACGCGAGATAACCAAGCATGCAATTGAATTGCCCTTAGAGGATTTCAAAATTCGTTTAGAACATATAAAGGAGGTGGGCGGCCGGGCACTGCCACTCGCAGTTTTCATTCATTACCACATCAACCTTATGCGCTTAGCTACGAAGGACGAACTCACCCCAGAGGCGCTAGAACATTTAAGTGCTCGCCAAGAAGAGTTGATACAAGCGATCGCAAAAATCAGCAAACTGAAATGAAAAAGTAGTGAGTCACCTTCTCTTATGCCGCCGTTGACGATACCATCGTGGACGCCGATCATGCTGGGGATGCCGGTGAAGTGAAGAAACCCTTCACCACGATCGCCGCTGGCGTTTTCGCATTGGTGGCCCTGCTGCATGTTCTCAGGCTTGCCTTCGGCTGGGAAGTCACGTTTGAGAGAAGCGTCATTCCCCTATGGGTGAGTGGGTTGGGGGTTGTCATCGCCGGCGGGCTGGCGGTCATGCTATGGGGTGAATCGCGGTGATGTACGAGCATCGGAAAGCTCCTCTACTGTCCCTGGCAGGCGTTCCTTGCCCGGGTTGCCCTCCACGCCGGTATCGGCGTCCTCATCATCCTGCTCTGTCTGGGCGTGGGGATGCTCGGGTACCACTATTTCGAAGACATGCCCTGGATCGATGCCTTCGCAAACGCCTCGATGATTCTGTCCGGCATGGGACCCTTCGGTCCGCTTCAGACGGATTCCGGCAAACTCTTTGCCGGACTTTATGCGCTGTTCAGTGGGCTGGCCTTCATCACAACTGCGGGCATCATCCTGGCGCCCGTAGCCCATCGGCTTATACACAAATTTCACTTGGAGTCACATTCCGACTCGTGAGAAAACGGTTTCACAAAGGGGGGGAAGATGATGCGAATATGGCACGCACTGGGAATGCGCGGCTTCATACTGGCGGCGGCGCTGATGCTGTGTGCCCTTCGACAGGCTCAGGGCGAACGGAATATGACCTGAATCCAGCACATTCCCTCGTTCGTGGTGAGCTTGTCGAACCATGAACAGAGTTTTTCCGCAGCCTGCTAAAGATTCCCGGTAGCACGCCGATCATGCTGGGGACGCCGGCCAGAGAATCTGTTTCGCTGGTGTGCTAGAATTGCTCACCTAAAGGGAAGAACCACAGATGCCCAGAGCAACCGCCCTTGCCGAAAAACTTGAGCCGCTGATCTACGAGTTTCCGGTCAGTATCAGCGCGACCGGACGTGGTGGATGGCATGGCCCGAGGGCCTGCCCGTGACCGCCATTGCGCCCACGAAAGCGGGGGCCCGCCAGAAGTTGCTGGGTGCGATACGGGCCTGCTTTCGAAGCATCCGACGGTCCTAATATGAATCGCATTTGACATAGGTATTTCGCTTTCCTACACTAGCATCAGTTGAGTGAGGTGATTGGTATCGGGGGAGAGCTTGGAGACAAAAGAATACAGCTACACGATATTGTATGAGCCGGCGGAGGAGGGGGGCTACGTCGTCACATGCCCTGCATTGCCCGGCCTCGTGACAGAGGGCAAGACCCTGGAAGAGGCGCGGGAGATGGCCAAGGACGCAATCCGTGTCTACTTGGAAAGCCTTCGCAAGGACGGGATTCCAATACCTCCTGACAAACAGATCAAGCTTGAGCCAATCAAAGAAGAAGTGACTGTTCCTCTCGAAGCCGCGTGAGCCGGCGGCTCCCTCCGCTCAAGCCGAAGGAGGTTCTCCAGGCCCTTCAGAGAGCCGGCTTCTTTGTTCACCATACGTCAGGAAGTCACTATTCATCCTCAAGCACCCGGATAAACCTACGCTGCGGGTTTCGGTTGCCTACCACAACAAAGACCTCAAACGCAGGACGCTCGAATCAATCATTGAGCAAGCCGGTCTTACGGCCGAAGAATTCTCGCAGTTCCTCTAAACCCGCTGTTGCCAGCTTCCGCCAAGGCTGGAAAGAAGCGCGGAAAGGCAAGACACGTTCGGTGTCTGAATTGTGGGGCGACGAGAATAACGGGAGGGGGCTGCGCCGTGGGCGAAACGCGCGTTGACCTGCTCCACCTCCTTGAGGACCTTCGCGACGCCTACCCCGGTTCGCTTGAGGAAACGATGCTCACCGAGATCGTCGCCAACTCACTCGACTCCGGCGCAAGTCGCATCCTGATCGACGCAGATGCCGGACAGACCACGCTGACGGTGGTGGACGATGGTTCGGGTATGCAGCGTCGCGAGCTCGCCCGATACCACGATCTTGCGTCCAGCACCAAATCCCGCGGGCAAGGCATCGGATTCGCCGGAGTGGGAATTAAGCTCGGCCTGCTCGTCAGCGAAGAAGTCCTGACCGAGACCCGGAGGGGGAAGACTCATGTCGCCACCATTTGGCGGTTATCTTCACGCCATCGCGCTCCCTGGAAGTGGCTCCCGCCTCCAGGTCTGGTTCATGAGCGTGGAACGGCCGTTCGACTCAAACTTCAAAACGCGCTTTCTCCCTTGCTGGACCCAGGTTTCCTGGAAGGCACGATGCGCCGCCATTATCAACCCCTACTGGATCCCGCATTCGAGCAATTCCTCGCACCGCACTATCCCCAGGGCATCCATATCATTGTGAACGGTCGCCTGCTCGAAAAACAGGCCTGGCAAGGACCGGAAACGGCGCCTCTCGAAATTCGCCTGGTTCGGAAACGCAAGCCGTCCGCAATGGGCTATCTCGTCCGCCACCACGCGCCGTTGCCGGAAGAAGGGCGTGGAATCGGCATCAGTACCTTCGGCAAGATCATCAAGCGCGGCTGGGACTGGCTCGGCGTGACTCCCCAAATGCCTGAACGGATCGGTGGCCTCATTGAAGTCCCCGCGCTGGCGGCTTGCCTGACGCTCAACAAGGGTGACTTCATTCGGGTCGGCCCGCGGGGAGCGGCCTATCTTTCCTACCGTAAGGCAATCCAGGAGGCTATCTCCAGGCAGCTTGCGACCTGGGGGGATGCGCGCGAACCCGCTGAGGAAGCCCGTCGTCGCGTGGCGCGTCCACTCGAACGCGATCTCGAGAGAGTCATCGAGGAGCTTTCCCCTGACTTTCCCTTGTTGGCCTCGCTGGTCGAACACCGCGCGGGTGGCCAGAAAAGGTTGCCTCTTGGAAAAAATGGAGGATCGGGTGATCAAATCTCCTCGGTAGCGGCCTTCGCCGCACCAGGACCCCAGACCGCCGAGGCTGCTCCTCTCGAACAGTCACACGACGAAGCCCCGCAAACGACCGGCTCGACCTGTCCAGCTGATTCCCCGAGTACGCCGGAATCCCCTCCCGCTACCGCTTCGCTTCCGGGCGCGACGACCGCGCGCCGGCCTGGCCGCTACGGACTGAGCATTCAATTCGAGGACCGTCCTGACGATCCGGAATTGGGGCGGCTGGTGGAGTCCACCGTATGGGTGAACACCGCGCATCCGGCGTATCGACGCGCCGTCGCCTCACGCGCGGAAGGGTATCATCTCGCGCTCAGCGTGGCGCTCTCGCTCGCCCCCTTGGCGACCGATCCGAAGGGTGAACATGCCTTTGTGACGGCGTTCCTGTCGCACTGGGGCAAGGCGCTGGACCGACCCGGCGGCCTGAAGCGTTAGGTAAACCATGCCGTTCTTGACCATTCCATCGGGCGCGTCGATCATGCTGGGGACACCGGCCGGGCCGACACCAGAATCCCTTTCACGTGTATGGTAGCGGTCAAGACGTTGATTTTCACAGTCCTGGTCCCCGGGACGATGACGGTTCTCATTCCATACCTGTTGCTTTCTTCAGATGTCCAGCAGTGGTTCCCAGTGAAATTTGGTGTCGTCCGGTTCTTTGGGCCAGTGCCGATGCTAGTGGGCGTACTTATCTACCTATGGTGCGCCTGGGACTTCACGTTCACCGGCAGAGGCACGCCCGCGCCGATTGATCCGCCCAAAGAACTTGTTGTGAAAGGGCTCTATCGCTACGTGAGGAATCCGATGTATGTTGGAGTTCTGCTTATCTTGCTGGGCGAAGCTCTTCTGTTCGAATCTGTGATTGTGCTCCTTTACGCACTCCTGTTACTCTCCGCTGCCCACCTGTTCGTAGTCTTCTACGAGGAGCCCACGCTGGCGCGATTGTTCGGGGCGTCGTACGAGCGGTACCGCCAATCCGTCCATCGATGGCTTCCACGGTGACCTGTAAGGTCTGTGCAGGGGAGTGGCCTCCCAAGAACCATTGGATCGCCGACTTCAATCTCACGCAGGCCCACCTGTTTGAGGATCAGTTCTTTCCCGGATGGACGGTGCTGGTGCTCACGCGCCATGCGACGGAGCTGTTCGAGCTGACAAAGGACGAACGCAGCCGGCTCATCGAAGAGGTGTCGTCGGTCGCGGCGGCGCTGGCCATGGCATTCGAGCCCGTGAAGATCAACTACGAGCTGCTCGGCAACCAGCTCCCGCACATCCACTGGCATATCATCTCGCGGCTGGAGAGCGATCCGGCGCCGAAGGAGCCGGTGTGGCGCGTCCCGCATGAGCCGAAAAGATTGACACCAGACGCGCTTCGGGAGAGGATCACCTTGGTCCGGACGCACCTGAAGCTTTGAGTTGAACCCGCCATGCCGCTTCTGACCATTCCATCGGGGACGCCGATCATGCTGGGGACGCCGGCCAAGCCGATGGCGGAAGATTTACTCCAGTCGATCGGCACGATGCTGTTGAACGTGGCCGGCGTGCTGGAGGCCCATCTGCCGCAGTGCTACGCGATGGGGGTCATGGAGAAGCCCGCGCAGGTGCTGGTGGTGGTCATCGAATCCACCGCCTCGTCCGAAGAGGTCGTGGATGAAATTCTGCTGGGTCTGGCCGCGCTGTCGCCCGAGGACATCCCGCTCGACGTGTGGTCGATGGACCCCCGGCACTCGTTGCTGGCCTCGGTACAAGCCACAAACTGCCGTCTGATGTGACATTAAACAATGCGCGTGCGGATAATCCTCCTCGTCTGCTTTTTCCTTTTCACCTCTTCAGTCCTTGCCCGAGACAACGCGATCGTGCCGGGCGACAATCTTGTCGCAGAAGGCATCCCGCCGGTGCCGGCATCGCTCGCGGAGGCGGTCGGTCGCTATACGGAATTTCGCCGGGCGGCGTTCTTGAGCTGGCATCCCACCCGCCGCGAGATGCTCATCCGCACGCGCTTCGCCGAGACGGTTCAGATTCACCAGGTACAATCACCCGGCGGCGTCCGCACCCAACTGACATTTTTCTCTGACGCGGTCCGCGGCGCCTCGTACCCGCCGAAAGGCGTGGAGTGGTTCGTCTTTGCCAAGGACAGGGAGGGCAATGAGTTCTACCAGTTCTATCGCTATGATGTGGCCACCGGTTCCGCCACGCTCCTGACCGACGGAAAGTCACGAAACAGCAATGCGGTCTGGTCCAACAGGGGCGATCGGATGGTCTATGCCTCGACCCGGCGGAACGGGAAGGACGTGGACCTGTACGTCGTCAACCCCGCCGATCCCAAGAGCGACAGGATGCTTGCTCAGTTGGAGGGCAGCGGATGGAGGGCCCTGGACTGGTCGCCGGATGACCGCGAGCTGCTCGTTCTCGAGTTCGTCTCGATCAACGAAAGTTATCTCTGGCGACTTGATGTAACGACGGGGAAGAAAATCTTGATCACTCCCCAAGGCGGTGCCGAATCCGTGTCCTACGGCGGCGGCAAGTTCAGCGTGGATGGGAAGGGGCTCTACGTCACAACGGATCGTGACACGGAGTTTCTTCGGCTCGCCTATGTTGATCTCGCCTCAACCCGCCACACCTTTCTCATTGACCACATCAAGTGGGGGATCGAGGACTTTGATCTTTCCCGTGACGGCAAATGGCTGGCGTTCGTGACCAACGAAGACGGCGTCAGCATCCTTCACGTACTGGAGGTCGCTACGGGGCGAGAACGGGCCGCGCCCAAGTTTCCCATCGGCATCATCTCCGGCCTTCAGTGGCACGCCAATGGCCCGGAACTTGGTTTCACCGTTGAGTCCGTCCGCTCGCCGGCCGACGCGTACTCGCTCAACGTCAGCACAGGCAAGGTGGCGCGCTGGACGTACAGCGAAACGGGTGGGCTGAACACCGCCCATTTTCCGGAGCCGGAGTTGGTCCGCTGGAAGAGCTTCGACGGACGATTCATTTCGGGTTTTCTCTACCTGCCGCCCGCGCGATTCACCGGAAAGCGTCCTGTTGCCATGAGTATCCACGGTGGTCCTGAAAGCCAGGCCCGCCCGCATTTCCTCGCCCGGCATAATTACTGGCTGAATGAACTGGGAGTCGCCCTGCTGTACCCGAACATCCGTGGTTCCACCGGGTACGGCAAGACCTTTCTGAAGTTGGATAACGGCCTGCTGCGCGAGGATGCCTATAAAGACATCGGTGCGCTTCTTGAATGGATCAAGACCCGGTCCGAACTGGACACCGATCGCGTGATGGTGACCGGCACGAGCTACGGCGGGCACATGACGCTGGCAGCGGGGACGCGTTACGGCGACCGGCTCTGCTGTTTGGTGGACATCGTCGGCATTTCCAATCTCGTGACGTTTCTCCAAAACACCGAAGCCTACCGGCGAGACCTGCGGCGCGTGGAGTACGGCGATGAGCGCAATCCGGAGGTGCGCGCGTTCTTGGAGCGGATCGCCCCGGTGAAGAACGCGGACAAACTGACGAAGCCGCTTTTCGTCGTCCAAGGCAAGAACGACCCGCGCGTGCCGCTGAGCGAGGCGGAGCAGATGGTTGCGACGGCCCGAGAGAACGGCACGTCGGTCTGGTACCTGATGGCCAAAGACGAAGGACACGGATTCGCCAAGAAGAAAAATGCGGATTTCCTGTTCTACGCCACTATCCTTTTCATGAAGGAATACTTGCTGAAGTAACCGCCTGAATCGCCTTCGCCACAATTCCCACAATCTGTTTCAGCTCCCGCATAGTCGTGCTGAGCGGGGGCATGAGGACGATGACGTTGCCGAGGGGGCGGATGAGCAGGCCGCGCCGGCGAGCCTCGTCCGCGACACGCATCCCCATACGCGACGCCAAGGGGTAGGGCTCCTTGGTGCCGCGATCCCGCACAAGCTCAATGCCGACAATAAACCCAAGTTGGCGGATATCCCCGACGTGAGGATGATCCCAGAGCGGCTGCACCAGGCGATGGAGCGCCACGACCTTGGGCTTCAAACGTTGAAGTGTCCGCTCTTTCCTAAACACCTCTAGATTGGCCAGGGCAACTGCGCAACCGAGCGGGTTCCCGGTGTAGCTGTGTCCGTGGAAGAAGGTCTTGAACTCCTCGTAGCGCCCGAGGAAGGACCGGTAAATGCGCTCTGTTGTGAGGGTGGCCGCGAGGGGGAGATACCCGCCTGTTAGTCCCTTGCTGACGGCCATGAAGTCCGGTTTGATCTTCTCGTGCTCGCACGCAAACATCCGACCCGTCCGACCGAAGCCGGTCGCCACCTCGTCCGCGATGAGGAGCACGTGGTAGTCGGAGCAGAGCTCCCTTATCCGCGTCAGGTAGCCCGGCGGCATGGTGATTATCCCTCCTGCCGCCAGCAGCATTGGCTCCACGATGAGCGCCGCGATTTCCTTATTATGCTGCCTCAGGATCTGCTCGATTGCACCCGCGCAGGACAGTCGGCACTCGGGAAAGGTCAGGTTGAGTGGACAGCGGTAGCAGTAGGGCACATGCGCTTCGTAGGTCGGAAATAACAGCGGCTTGAACCGATCGTGAAAGACCGAGATGCCGCCCACGCTGACAGCTCCCAGCGTGTCGCCGTGATAGGCCTCTCCCAGGTGAACGAACTTATTCTTGGATCGAAAGGCGCCTCCATGTAACTGCCAATATTGGAAGGCCATCTTCAGGGCAACTTCGACCGCCGTCGAACCGTTGTCCGAATAGAAGACCCGGGTGAGTCCCGCTGGCGCGAGCGCGACCAACCGCTTGGCAAGCTTGATTGCCGGGATATTGGAAGCCCCTAGCAGGGTCGTATGGGCGATCCGCTTGAGTTGTGCGGCGAGTGCACGGTCTAAGGCTTGCTTGCGGTGGCCGTGAAGATTGACCCAGATCGAGGAGACTCCATCGAGGTAGCGGCGCCCCTCGGTATCTTCCAAATAGACCCCGTCCCCTCGTTCGATGATGAGGGGATCGGTTTTGACCCAGTCGCGCTGCTGGGTGAACGGGTGCCAGAGGTAGCGCCGGTCATCATCCTGGAACTTACGTGTGCGGGCCTTTCGGTCCATGCGTGGAAGGCATTATAGGGGGGGGCTCTCGCTTTGACAATCTGAGGGAAAGTAATTATAATCAGCCAACTTAGGTTAAAGGACATCCGTTGCAGGCACATATCCGGAACTTTTCCATCATCGCCCACATAGACCACGGGAAGTCGACTCTTGCGGACCGATTGCTCGAGTACACAGGCGCCATCACCGCGAGAGAATCGCGGGAGCAAGTCCTGGACGCAATGGACCTGGAGCGTGAGCGGGGGATCACAATCAAGGCCCATACTGTCACGGTTCGGTACAAGGCCGAGGATGGAGAAGAATACCTGCTCAATCTGATTGACACGCCTGGGCACGTGGACTTCACCTATGAGGTCTCGCGCAGTCTGGCCGCCTGTGAAGGGGCCTTGCTCCTGGTTGATGCCTCCCAGGGAGTGGAAGCCCAAACGATCGCCAACGTTCACCTGGCGATCGACAATCACCTGACCATCATCCCGATCATCAACAAGGTAGACCTGGCCAGCGCCGATATCGAAGGAACCAAGCAGCAGATTGAGGACGTTTTAGGCTTGGACGTGCGGGACGCTGTCCTGACCAGCGCCAAGGCCGGCCTCGGTACCAAGGCGGTCTTAGAGGCCGTTGTCAAACACGTGCCGCCTCCGCAGGGCAATCCGAGCGGGCCGCTGAAGGCCCTCGTCTTCGATTCCTGGTTCGACAACTATCAGGGCGTGACGGTGCTTGCCCGGGTGGGCGACGGGGAAATCCACCCCGGCATGAAGGTGCGGATGGTGGGGACGGATAAAGTGTTTGAGATCATGGAGGTCGGGGTCTTCACCCCCAAGCGGGTTAAGCAGGAGCGGCTCTCGACGGGGGAGGTCGGCTACGTGGTGGCCGGCATCAAGCGGGTCGGGGACACGCGGATCGGCGACACGATCACCGACAACGGCCGGCCGACATCCGCGCCCTATCCGGGATACAAAGAAGCCAAGCCTATGGTCTTCTGCGGGCTCTACGCGACGGATACCGACCGGTTCGAGGATTTGCGGGATGCGTTGGAGAAACTGCGCCTCAACGACTCCAGCTTCGCCTACGAACCTGAAACCTCGCTGGCCCTGGGCTTCGGCTTCCGTTGCGGCTTTCTGGGACTGCTTCACATGGAGATCATCCAGGAGCGACTGGAACGGGAGTACGGGCTGGACCTGATCAGCACGACCCCCACGGTGGTCTACCGGGTCACCACGACCAAGGGCGAGGTGCTGCTGATAGACAATCCCACCAAGTTGCCGGAGCCGACTGCCATTGACCTGTTCGAGGAGCCGTATATCAGAGCGACCATCATCACGCCGGAGACCTACGTCGGAAACTTGCTCGCCTTGTGCCAGGAGCGACGAGGCACGCAACTGGGCTTGGCCTATCTGAACCCCACACGGGTCATGCTCACCTACGAGATGCCCTTAAACGAGATCATGATGGACTTCTATGACCGTTTGAAGTCGAAGACCCAAGGCTATGCCTCCCTCGACTACGAAATCATCGGGTACCGGCCGTCGGATTTGGTTAAGGTTGACCTCTTGCTCAACGGGGAGAGCGTGGACGCGCTCTCCTTCATCGTGCACCGCGAAAAAGCGGCAATCCGGGGCCGGCAGGTGGCCGAGAAGATGAAGGAGTTGATCCCACGTCAGATGTTTGAGGTTGCCATCCAGGCCGCGATCGGCAACAAGATCGTTGCGCGTGAGACTGTCGGAGCATTGAAGAAGAACGTGACCGCGAAATGTTACGGGGGTGATATCACCCGCAAAAGGAAACTATGGGAGAAGCAGAAGGAAGGCAAGAAAAGGATGAAACAGGTCGGCCGAGTGGAAGTGCCCCAGGAAGCCTTTCTGGCCCTGTTGAAGGTGACGGACTAGCCGTCGCGCCGGCTGTCGCTCCGATTGACCCGCTGCCGATCGCCGCTCACCGGACGGGGGCGCAGGAATCGGTGGGAGTTCCGTCCGTGCAGAGCAAGTCGGTCTGGCGGGAGTACGTCGAGGCGATCCTCATCGCCATCGTGCTGGCGCTGATCATCCGTACGTTCGTCGTTCAAGCATTCAAGATCCCGTCCGGGTCCATGATCTCGACACTGCTGATCGGGGATCATATTCTGGTCAACAAGATGATTTACGGGTTGAAGATTCCCACGGACTGCGAGTGGGATTTCACGACGACACGACCCGGCGTCAGGAAGATCCCGTTCTTATGGTCGTGTTTTAGCTACAAGACCCTGTTCACGCTCGGCGGCCCTGAACGCGGCGACATCATCGTCTTCATGTTTCCTGAAGACGAAACCAAGGACTTCATCAAGCGCGCGGTCGGCCTCCCCGGCGACACCGTCGAAGTCCGCAACAAGCGGGTGTGGATCAACGGCGAACTCTTGCCCGAACCCTATACCCAACATGTCGACCCGGCCATCTTGTTGCATCAGGTCCAGCCTCGAGATAATCTCGGGCCGCTGACAGTCCCCACAGACTCGTATTTCGTGATGGGCGACAACCGGGATCAGAGCTTGGACAGCCGATTCTGGGGATTCGTCAAGCATGACAAGATCAAGGGCAAGGCCTTCCTGATCTACTGGTCGTGGGACGGGCACGGGAACCTCGCGAACTGGGTACGGTGGGGGCGCATTGGGAAGATGATTCGATGAAGCCAACGGGTTTGCGGGCCTACCTCAGGAAGTTTCGTGGGGGGAAGGTCTTGGTCGTCGGCGATCTGATCCTCGACCACTACGTGTGGGGCCAAGTGAGCCGGGTCTCTCCTGAAGCTCCGGTGCCCGTTGTCAATGTGGCGTCCGAGACGCTGCAACTCGGCGGGGCGGCCAATGTGTCCAACAATATCCGCGCCCTCGGCGGACGGGTGGACCTGTGTGGTGTCATCGGCGCGGACGAGGCCGGCCGGCAGTTCCTCACAGTTCTGGAGCGCCAGAGCATCGGCCGGGATGGAATCATGACCGACCGCGACCGCCCCACGACGAAGAAGACACGGATTTTGGCGCACAGCCAGCAACTGGTGCGCATCGATGTCGAGCGGCGAGATCCGATCAGCGGGGTCCTGGAGGCGCGCCTCAGCCGGTACGTCGCGGCCTGCATCGGCTCGGCCGCCGCGCTCGTGGTGTCCGATTATGCCAAGGGTGTCGTGACCCCCCGCCTGATGGCCAATCTGATCGAGCTGGCGCACCGACACGGGACCCCTGTGGTCGTCGATCCCAAAGTGGCTCACATCGGCCGGTACAAAGGTGCAACCGTGCTGACTCCGAATCACCTTGAGGCCGTCCAGGCAGCCGGCCTCCACGGCGAGGATGAGGGAACCCTCATGGAAGCGGGGCGGCAGCTTCAGCAACGACTCAGTTGCCGTGCCGTTCTCATTACGCGAGGCGAGCGGGGCATGAGTCTCTTTGAGGAAAACGGACGCGTGTCGCATATCCCGACCGTCGCACGGCAGGTCTTCGACGTCACCGGTGCCGGGGACACCGTGGTGGCCACCCTCGCATTGGCGCTGGCCGCCGGCGCTCCGATCCGTCAGGCCGCGATGCTGGCCAATTATGCCGCGGGGATCGTCGTGGGAATGGTCGGCACGGGGACCGTCACGTCCACCCAACTCGATGAGGCTCTGAACCATGGCTGACCAAGGCCGCCCGGCGGACACCCGCACCGAAGTTGCCGTGGTCATTCCGGCACGCTATGGCTCCAGCCGGTTTCCCGGAAAGCCGCTGGCCCGTGTGGGGGACAAGCCGCTGATCCAACAGGTCTATGAAAGAGTCCGAGCCGCACGGGGTGTGGGACGGATTGTCGTGGCGACGGACGACGAGCGCATACAGGACGCGGTGGCCAGATTCGGAGGCGAGGCCGTCCTCACAAGTGATCTCCTGCGGACAGGCTCCGACCGCGTAGCTGCGGTTGCCCGCGAAATTCCTGCTGATGTGTATGTGAATTTCCAGGGCGATGAAATCCCGTTTGGACCCGGTCTGCTGGAAGATCTCATTCTTCCGTTCACTGCGTGCGATGCCGACGTCGGAACCCTCAAGCGGACCCTGACCGAGGAGCGTGATCTGCTCGATCCGAACGTCGTGAAGGTGGCCACGGACCAGCATGGGGACGCATTGTACTTTTCGCGAAGTCCCATTCCGTACCGCAGAGATCGCAAGGCGGGAACAGGGGCGTTGATGCGAGGCCTGCATTGGAAACACGTGGGCATTTACGCTTTCACTCGGGCGGCCTTGATCCGCTTTGCCGAGTCGCCCTCAGGCGCTCTTGAGGGAGCCGAACAACTGGAACAATTACGTCTGCTAGAGGCCGGAGTGCGGATCCGGGTCTGGGAGACCCAGCACGCCTCGCTCCGCGTGGATACGCCCGCCGACCTCGCGCGAGCCGAACAGATTCTAACGGGAGGAGAGCCGGTATGTCGAAATTCATCTTTGTGACCGGTGGGGTCGTCTCTTCCTTAGGAAAGGGACTGGCCTCGGCCTCGATCGGAAACCTTCTCGAAAGCCGGGGCGCCCGCATCACCTTTCTGAAGCTGGACCCGTACATCAACGTTGACCCAGGGACCATGAACCCGTACCAGCACGGTGAGGTCTACGTCACGGAGGACGGGGCGGAAACGGACCTGGACCTCGAGCATTACGAGCGGTTCACCTCGGTGACCGTGCGGCGCCGGAATCATTTTACGACGGGCCGTATCTACTACGACGTCATCA
>Ga0137796_10000657_pt1 | contig 20959 bp, 17 predicted proteins | sample OV2TP3_FD_97704 | JGI IMG/M metagenome (GOLD analysis project Ga0137796, IMG submission 97704) | reverse complement strand
GAGGGCGGCTCTCTTCTGAAGGGCCGGGTCGGTGGTCTGCCGAAAGACCTTCGCCACGCGCGCGTGGGCGCGTTTATGTTCGCGGCGGTCGAGGATGCCCTTGCCGAGCGTGACCACGACAAGAAGAACGGCGGTGGCCCCCGCCACTACCCCCCACGGACCGGTCTTGAGGAACTCCTTCCAGGACGACGGCAGAATCCCCCAGATGAAAAAGCCCACCAAGAGCGCGAACAGCAGGCGGGTCAGAATGAATATCCCCACATTGCCGCGCATGTCCCCATTCTCTCCCAGCAACCCCAACGGGTCAACCGGCACCGTTTCCTTACCGCAGGCATTTCTGTATACTATGGGAATCGCACTAGGCGGAACATGATCAACGTCCTCCTCAGCAAAGTCTTCGGCAGCAAAAACGAACGCGAGCTCAGGCGCATGCGCCCGTTGGTGGCCGAGATCGGCGCCAAAGAAGCCTCGCTGATGCTACACTCGGATAAGGACCTCGGCGCCAGGGCCGATGACTTCAAGAAGCGCCTGGCTGACGGCAGCACCCTGGATGACCTGCTGCCTGAGGCGTTCGCGGTCTGCCGGGAGATGTCGAAGCGCACGCTGGCGATGCGCCACTTCGACGTCCAGCTCATCGGCGGTATCATCCTGCACGAAGGCAAGATCGCCGAAATGAAGACCGGGGAAGGCAAGACCCTGGTCGCCACGCTCGCCCTCTACCTGAACGCCCTGGAGGGCAAGGGCGCGCACCTGGTCACCGTCAACGACTACCTGGCCAAACGCGACGCGCAGTGGATGGGCCCCTTGTACCACAACCTCGGGCTGTCCGTCGGCGTCATTCAACACGAGAGTTCCTTCCTGTTCGACCCCCATTACGACGCCGAAGACAAGCGCCTCCAGCACCTGCGCCCTTGCACTCGGCAAGAGGCCTACCGCGCCGACATCACGTACGGAACCAACAACGAGTTCGGGTTTGACTACCTGCGCGACAACATGGTGGGCGACCGGGAACACTGCGTCCAGCGCGAATTGAACTTCGCCATTGTGGACGAAGTGGACAGCATCCTCATTGACGAGGCTCGCACGCCGCTGATCATCTCGGGCCCGACCGAGGACTCTACCGACCTCTACTACCGGATCGACCGCATCATCCCGAGCCTCAAGCGGGAGACGGACTACACGATCGAGGAGAAGACCAAAACGGCCGCGCTCACCGAAGAAGGCAACGAGAAGGTGGAGCGGGCCCTGGGGGTGACGAACCTCTACGACCTGGCCAACATGGAATTGGTGCACCACGTCGTCCAAGGGCTGCGGGCGCACGTCCTCTACCATCGCGACGTGGACTATGTCGTGAAAGACGGCGAGGTCATCATCGTGGACGAGTTCACGGGCCGGCTCATGCCCGGGCGCCGCTGGTCGGACGGCCTGCACCAGGCGGTCGAAGCGAAGGAAGGCGTCAAGATCGCCAACGAAAACCAGACGCTGGCCTCGATCACCTTCCAGAATCTCTTCCGCATGTATGAGAAACTGGCCGGCATGACGGGGACGGCCGACACCGAGGCCGGCGAGTTCGCCAAGATCTATAACCTCGACGTGGTCGTCGCCCCCACCAATCGTCCCAACATCCGGCAGGACTTCGCCGACGTGGTGTACCGCACCGAGAAGGAAAAATTCAACTCCATCGTCGAAGAGATCGCGGACTGCCATAAGCGAGGCCAGCCGGTGCTCGTCGGCACCATTTCGATCGAGAAGTCGGAACGGCTCGCCGGGTATCTTGTCCGCCACGGCATCAAGCACAACGTCCTGAACGCCAAGCACCATGAGAGGGAGGCCGAGATCATCGCCCAGGCCGGGCGTAAGGAGGCCGTCACCATCGCGACGAACATGGCGGGACGTGGGACCGACATTCTTTTGGGCGGCAACCCAGAATTTCTATTCAAGAAGGCTCTCTACGCCGACCCGGAGATGCCGCCCGACCGGCAGGGGCCGTTGCTGGCCCAGATCAGGACTGAATGCGAGGCCGAGAAGCAGGAGGTCATCGCCGCCGGGGGCCTGCACATCCTGGGGACCGAACGCCACGAGAGCCGCCGCATCGACAACCAGCTCCGCGGCCGCGGCGGGCGCCAGGGCGATCCCGGCTCGTCGCGCTTCTACCTGTCGCTTGAAGACGACCTCCTGCGCATTTTCGGCTCCGACCGTATCTCCAAAATCATGCTCAAGCTCGGCATGGAGGAAGGCGTCCCCATCGAGGCGAAGATGGTGACCCGCGCCATCGAGAACGCCCAGAAGAAGGTAGAGGCCCACCATTTCGAGATCCGCAAGCAGCTCCTCGATTACGACGATGTAATGAACAAGCAGCGCACGGTCGTCTACGAACGCCGGCGCATGATCCTCAGCGGGGAGAACCTGTCCGAGGACATCAAGGCCGACGCCGAGGAGATCCTGGACGGGCTGCTGGACGTGCACTGCCCCAAGGACTCGTACCAGGAAGACTGGGACCTAAAAGGCCTGGCCGACGCCTGCTACGCACGGTTCTCGATCGAGTGCAAAGACCTCGCGGCCGAGTCCAAGGATACCGGCTTCGAGGCCCTGCGCGACGAGCTGGTCCGCAAGATTCACGAGGCCTACGCGGCGAAAGAACGGGAACTTGGCCCGGACCTGTTGCGGTACCTGGAAAAGATGGTGATGCTGCGGACGATCGACACCCTCTGGAAAGATCACCTGCTCGCCATGGACAGCCTGCGGGAGGGCATCGGACTCCGCGGCTACGGCCAGAAGGACCCGCTGATCGAGTACAAGCGGGAAGCCTTCGACATGTTCGCCGACATGATGGACCGGTTCCAGCGCGACGTATTGGAGCACCTGCTCCGGGTCCAGGTCGTCCAGGGTGAACAGCCGCCTCCCGTCATGGAACGGCCGCGCCGGCCTCCGACCCTCACGCTGAACCGAGGCGAGCAGGCTCCCGAGGGGAACGGCGACAAAACCATCCGTCGCACGGGAGAGAAGGTCGGGCGCAACGACCCATGCCCATGCGGTAGCGGCAAGAAATATAAAAAGTGCCACGGGTCCTGACATCCATTCGGTGCTCCATGTCGCCAGCAGCCAAGCCTGCCTCAACCCGCCGCGCCGTAAACCGTAAGACCGCCCCGCCCTTGCGGGAGCGCCTGACGGCGCGTGAGCGGGAGCTGCGGTTTTTCGTCGAGACCGCCCACGCCTTGACTTCGGCCCGCGAGCCCAAGGCTGTCCTCCGTATCATCCTCGACAAGGCCAAAGCCATGGTCCGATGCGAGGCCTGGTCGCTCTTCACGATTGATTCGTCCACGCAGGAACTGGTGTTCGACATGGTCGGGGGCCCCAAGACCAGACGGCTCAAGGGGCAGCGCATCAAACCCGGCCAAGGGATCGCGGGGTGGGTCGCCCAGCACTGGAAGCCCGCGGTGGTCACCGATACCAGGACAGACCCGCGATTCCTCCCGGATATTGACCGGGCAACCAAATTCAAGACCCGGACGATCCTCTGTCTGCCGATCTTCAGCAAGAGGCGACCCATCGCTGTCCTGGAGATGCTGAACAAGCTCGGCCAGCCGTTCGATAGGCGTGATGTCACGCTCCTCACCTGCCTTGTCGAGCAGGCCTCAATCGCGTTGGAGCGGACGACCCTGTATGCGAAGACGGCCAGCCTCGGCATCGTTGACGAATTGACCAAGCTGTTCAACGCCCGCTATCTGGATCAAGCTCTGGACCGCGAGATCCGTCGCTGCCGGCGCTACGGTTCCATCATGTCGTTGATCTTTGTGGACCTCGACAAATTCAAGGAAATCAATGACCGCCACGGTCACCAGATGGGCAGCCAGTGCCTCACCGAAGCGGCAAAGATCATGATGGTGTGCGTTCGCGACGTGGACATCTTGGCCCGCTACGGCGGAGATGAGTTCGTGGTCATCCTGCCGGAAACTACGGTGGGCATCGCCAAGACGGTGGCCGAACGACTCCATGAAGCGATCAACACCCACATCTTCCTGGAGCCGGAAGGGATCAAGGCCCGCATCACCGCCAGCATCGGGATCGCCGGTTTTCCCGATCACGCGCAGACCAAAGAAGCCCTTATCAGTAAAGCCGACGGGGCGATGTACCGGTCGAAGGCCGACGGCCGCAACAAGGTCAGCGTGGCGGAATAGCTTTTAGGTCTTTCGGCCTAATCTTGAGCCATATTCGAGGGCTTGATAATCCCCCACAAATCGGCTCCAAACCCTTGTCCCAACGGCCTCTTCCGGCTTGACTAACCCGAAGGTCCTAGGCTATCGTAGCCCTCTCGTTATTCTGTAGCAATCGTCTCCAGGGATCGCAGGAGAACCGCGGTGAGCCTTGGCCATCCGGAACTTGTGTCCAAACTGGTCGCCCGGATCGAACGGGACGGTCCGATCACCTTCGCCGATTTCATGGAGACCGCCCTCTACGACCCCGACTTCGGCTACTACACGACCCCAGGCTCACGCATCGGTCCGGACGGCGACTATTACACCAGCCCCGACGTCAATCCCATCTTCGCCGAAATGATCGGAAAGCAGCTCGCGCAGGTTGCCGAAGCTATCGAAGGACCCGGTGACGCATCGGAAGACTTCACGATCGTGGAGATGGGCGCGGGCAAGGGCTTGCTGGGCCGGCATCTGCTCAACGCCTACCGCAGAGGCAATCCGGCGTTCCTGTCCCGCGTTCGCTACCTCATCGCGGAGCGGAGCGCCGCCATGATCGCCGAGCAGCAGTGTCGGCTCCGCTCGCTCCTGCAAGACAGCGTGCCCATCACCTGGGCTTCGGACCTGTCGCATCTCCCTGCCGAGTCGCTGACAGGCGTCATCCTGTCCAACGAACTGGTGGACGCCTTCCCGGTCCATCGCGTGGTCATGCGCCCGTTGGGCCTGCGGGAGATCTACGTCGGCTGGGCTCAAGACCGCTTCATTGAAATCGAGGCCCCGCCCTTTTCGCTTACACTGGAATCCTATTTCAAACGCTTGGGTATCAACTTGGAAGACGGCCAGCGAGCCGAGGTCAATCTCCAGGCGCTCGAGTGGATGCGGCAGATCGGCGCTATCTTACGCCGCGGCCTCGTCCTCACGATTGATTACGGCCATACGGCCGCGGACCTGTTCGCCCCAACCAGAAAAACCGGGACGTTGCTCTGTTACCACCAGCACACCGTTTCCGACACCCCTTATCTGCGTGTGGGCCAGCAGGACCTGACGGCCCATGTGGACTTCACCAGCCTGGCCCTGACCGGACGAGAAGTCGGGCTCGAAGTGACGGGGTTCACCAACCAGTTGCATTTCCTGATGGGCCTCGGCATCGAGTCGGCCTTCGCCGGCTTGGATCCAGAATCTCCCGAATTCGACGGAATGCGTCACCTCCTGCGGCCCGAGGGCATGGGGACGACCTATAAGATATTGGTCCAACATAAAGGGATGCCCGCGCCGCAGCTCGACGGCCTGAAGTCCCGTCCGTATTTCACCGATGCCCTAAGCGCACCCTCTCCCATGGTTGTTCCATGACGCTGGACCTGATCGCCCAAAACTACCTGCCGATCCTGCTCTTCATGGTGGTCGCGGCTGCCTTCGGCATCGTGTCCCTCATGGCCGGTTACCTCGTCCGCCCCTCGCGCCCATACCGCGCGAAACTCTCTCCGTACGAGAGCGGGTCACCGGTCTTTTCTGACGCGCGCACCAAGATCCCGATGCGGTACTATATTATCGCCATGCTGTTCGTGATTTTCGACATCGAGACGGTGTTCCTCTACCCGTGGGCCGTGGTTTTCAACCAACTCGGGCTCTTCGGCCTCATTGAGATGCTGCTGTTCATCGTCATCCTGCTCGTAGGCTATTTCTATGCCTGGAAGAAGGGGGCGCTGGAATGGGAGTAGGACCGTGGGACTGATAGACAGATCATTCGAGGCCAACGTCATGACGACGACCTTGGACGCCGCCGTGAATTGGTGCCGGAAAGGCTCATTGTGGCCGATGACGTTTGGGCTGGCGTGCTGCGCCATCGAAATGATCGCCACGGTCTCGTCCCGCTACGACATTGACCGTTTCGGCGCCGGGGTCTTCCGGGCCTCTCCTCGCCAGTCCGACCTGATGATCGTGGCGGGGACCGTCACCCGCAAGATGGCCCCGGTGATCCGCCGCATCTACGATCAGATGCCGGAGCCCCGCTACGTCATCTCCATGGGCTCCTGCGCGACCTCCGGCAACCACTATAACTCGTACAGCGTCGTGCAGGGGGTGGACCAGATCGTCCCGGTGGACGTATACGTCCCAGGCTGTCCTCCACGCCCCGAGGCGCTCCTGGACGGGTTGATCAAGCTCCAGCAGAAAATGATGACCGAGAAGGTTTTCGTGAAGTAGGCCCATGCACGCCTTGCTCGCCAGGCTCAAGGACCGCTTCCCGGACGCCGTGCTGGCAGTCCGCGAGGAGGGGCCGTACCAGGACCTCGTCGCACAGGTCAGGGCTCCGGCCATTGCCGAGGTCGCGCGCTTCCTCCACGATGACCCCGAAGCTGCTTTCGACATGGTCTCCGACATCTGTTCGGTGGACTACCCAGAGGATGAAGACCGGTTCGAGGTCGTTTACCTTCTCAAGTCCCTGCCCCGCAACCACCGGCTGCGACTCAAGGCCCGCCTCCCGGAAGAGGACCCGACCATCCCGACGGTCACCGGTGTCTGGAAGGGAGCCAACTTCCTGGAGCGCGAGGTTTACGACCTGATGGGCATCAAGTTCGCCGGCCACCCGGACCTGCGCCGCATCCTGATGCCGGAGGATTACGAGGAGGGATACCCGCTGCGCAAGGACTTCCCCACCGAAGGCCGGGGTTGGCGCGGCAGTTTCCCGTTCCTGCCCCGGCTCGACGAGCCGGCCGTGTCGTCTCCCGAGGGCGAGGTCCCCGAGGAGCAGCACCGTCCCTTCCTCCTGGAGGCCGAGGGCATGCCGGCCGACGCCAAACCGGTCCGCCGCCAGGAGGAATTGCTGCTGAACATGGGCCCGCAGCACCCGGCCACGCACGGGGTGCTCCGCGTGGTGTTGGAACTCGAAGGCGAGCGCATCGTCAAGGCCACACCGGACCTCGGCTACCTGCACCGCGGCGTGGAGAAGCTCTGCGAGGGCCTGACCTACCAGCAGATCATCCCCCACACCGACCGGCTGGACTACGTCTGCTCGATGACCAACAACTACGCCTTCGTGCGGGCCGTGGAGAAGCTCCTCAACATCACGGTCCCCGAGCGCGCCGAGTACATCCGCACGATCGTGGCCGAGATGCAGCGCATCATCGGGCACCTCTTCTGGCTGGGGACGCAGGCGCTCGACATCGGCGCGATGACGGTCTTCTTCTGGACGTTTCGCGAGCGCGAGGTGCTGCTGGACCTCTTCGAGAAACTCTGCGGCGCGCGCCTGACGCTGAATTACTACCGGATCGGCGGGGTGGACGGCGACTTCACGCCGGAGTTGGGCCAGCGCCTGATCGCCTTCCTGGGCACCTTTCCCGACCATCTCAAGGAGTACGACGATCTCCTGCTCACCAACCGCATCTGGCTTTCGCGGACCAAGAACGTGGCCGTGCTCTCCGCGCAAGACGCCGTCAATTTCGGGGCCACGGGTCCCGTGCTGCGCGGGTCCGGCGTCGCCTACGACGTCCGTAAGGCCGAACCTTACGGCGCCTACGACAAGGTCGAGTGGGAGGTCCCCGTCGGGAAGAACGGCGACACCTACGACCGCTACTGGGTCCGCCTGGAGGAGATGCGGCAGAGCGCCAAGATCATCCGCCAATGCCTCGCGCAGATGCCCGAGGGCCCGATCATCGCCGACGTCCCCCAGGTCATCCCCCCGCCCAAACAGCACGTCATGCGGGACATGGAGAGCCTCATCCACCATTTCATCATCTTCACCCAAGGCTTCAAAACGCCCAAGGGCGAGACCTATTGCGCCTCCGAGGCGCCGAAAGGGGAACTGGGGTTCTTCATCGTCAGCGACGGCGGATCGAGACCCTACCGTCTGAAGATCCGCTCACCCTCCTTCGTCCACATGGGGGCGTTCGATCACATGGCGCGCGGGTATCTCATCGCCGACATCGTCACGATCTTCGGCACTTACGACATCGTCATGGGGGAGTGCGATCGGTGAAATCCGTCTTTTCCGAGCAGGCACGACAACGCATCCCGGGCATCATCGCCCGCTATCCTGAGAAACGCGCGGCGTTGCTGCCGCTGCTCTGGCTAGCGCACGACGAGCGCGGATATGTCTCCGAGGAGGCCATGCGCGAGGTCGCCGGGCTACTGGGCCTGACCCCGCCCCAGGTGTTCGAGACCGTGACGTTCTACACGATGTACAACCGCCGGCCGATCGGCAAGTACCACATCCAGGTGTGCCGGTCGCTGATGTGCGCGCTGGTGGGGACGGCGGACCTCCTCGGCTGGATTCAGGCCAAGCTGGACATCAAGCCCGGCCAGACGACGCCGGACAGCCTGTTCACGCTGACCCAGGTGGAGTGCCTGGGCTCCTGCGGGACCGGGCCGATGATGCAAGTCAACGACGACTACTACGAGCAGTTGACGCGGGACAAAGTCAACCGCATCCTGGACGATCTGAAGCACGACGGGAAGTGTCCGCTGGCGACGGGCCCGTTCATGTTCCCCCCCACCCTCACCCTCCCACTCGAGGGGGGAGGGATGGGTGGGGGCGAGTTCGCCAAAGGGCAAAAGTAGGAACTTCGTGGCGCAATACGAACCGATCCTTCTGAAGAACATGTCGCAGCCGGGCTACACCGGCTCGCTCGCCGACTATGAGCGCGCCGGCGGCTATCAGGCGTTGCGGAAGGTCCTCGGCAAGGTCGCGCCCACCGAGATCACCGAAATGGTCAAGAAGTCCGGACTGCGGGGGCGGGGAGGGGCCGGATTCCCGACCGGGGTCAAGTGGTCCTTCATTCCCAAGGATCATCCCGGCCCGCGCTACCTCGTCTGCAACGCGGACGAGAGCGAGCCCGGCACGTTCAAGGACCGCCAGTTGATGGAGCGCGACCCGCACCAGATGATCGAGGGGATGATCATCGCGGCCTATGCCATCGGTGTGCGGACCGCCTATATCTACATCCGCGGCGAGTTCGTGCTGGGCGCCAGGATTCTGGAGGGCGCCCTAGCGGAAGCCCACCAGGCCGGCTACCTGGGCACCAACATTCTCGACACCGGATTCTCCTTGGACCTGTACGTGCACCGGGGCGCGGGGGCCTACATCTGCGGCGAAGAGACGGCACTACTGGAATCCCTGGAGGGCAAGCGGGGCCTGCCCCGTATCAAGCCGCCGTTCCCGGCGACGCACGGGTTATTCAACAAACCGACGGTGGTGAACAACGTCGAGACGCTCGCCAACCTCCCGCACATCGTGAACCGCGGGCCCGAATGGTTCGCCTCGCTCGGAAACCCGCCCAAGAGCACCGGGACCCGGGTCTTCTGTCTGAGCGGGCATGTGAAGCGGCCGGGCAACTACGAGGTGCCGATGGGCATCACGTTCCGGGAGATGATTTACGAGGTGGCCGGCGGCATGCGCGGAGCCAAGCCCCTCAAAGCGTTCATTCCGGGGGGCGCCTCGGCGGCCTTTCTGACTTCCGATCACCTGGACGTGAGGCTGGACTTTGAATCGGTCGCGCAGGCGGGGTCCATGCTCGGGTCCGGAGGGATCACCGTGATGGAAGAAGGGACCTGCATGGTCTGGGCCGCCGAAAACCTCCTGCACTTCTTCAATCATGAATCGTGCGGGAAGTGCACGCCCTGCCGGGAGGGCAGCATGTGGCTCCTGCAGATCCTGCGGCGCATTGATCACGGGAACGGCCGGATGGAAGACCTCGACACCCTCGCCCGGCTGTGCCCCAACATCGCGGGGCGCACCGTCTGCGCCTTCGGCGATGCCGAGATCGCCCCGATCACGAGCACCTTACAGTACTTCCGGGGCGAGTACGAAGCGCACATCCGAGAGCAGCGATGCCCGTTCCGGACGCAGCCGGCACCGGAATTGATTACGGTGGGGCATTAGGAGAGCGCCATGGCCGACATGGTGAATGTGCTGATAGACGGCAAGCCCATCGCGGTGGAAAAAGGCACCCTCCTCATTGAGGCCGCCCGGAGGATGGGGGTGATGATCCCGCATTTCTGCTATCACCCGAAGCTCAAGCCCGACGCCAACTGCCGCATGTGCCTCGTCGAGGTGGAAAGGATGCCGAAGCTCCAGACTGCGTGCAGCACCGTGGTGGCCGAAGGCATGGTGGCCCGGACGAACACGCCGCTGGTGGACGACGCCCACAAGTCCGTGCTGGAGTTCATCCTGGCCAACCATCCGCTCGACTGCCCGATCTGCGATCAGGGGGGGCGGTGCGACCTCCAGGATTTCTCGCATCGGTACACCCCCACCACCAGCGAGTTCAGCGACGTGAAGCGGGTGTACCAGAAAGAGTACTTCAGCCCGCTGATCGAGAAAGAAATGAACCGCTGCGTGTCCTGCCTGCGGTGCGTGCGGTACTGCGACGAGGTCATGGACGTCAAGGCGCTGGGCAACGCGAACCGCAGCACGATGACCGAGATCGTGCACTTCACCTCGCACCAACTGGACTGCGAGTTCTGCGGGGGCTGCGTGCAGATCTGCCCGGTCGGCGCCATCACGAACCGGCTCTCCCTGTATGAGTTCCGGCCGTGGATGATGAAGCGCGCGGACACCACCTGCGGCTATTGCGGCGACGGCTGCTCGCTCACGCTCCAGACGCGGGACGACAAGGTCATTGAGGTCATGTCGGCTCACGGGGAGGGCCGCAACAACGGCGACCTCTGCGCTCGCGGCTACTTCGGCTTCCAGTACGTCAACCACGAAGAGCGGCTCACGACGCCGCTGGTCCGGCAGGCGGACGGGCGTCTGGGGCCGGCGACCTGGGACGAGGTCTTGCCCGTGCTCGCCGAGCGCCTGACCCAGCTCAAGCTGACGCACGGGGCCGAGGCCGTCGGCGGACTCGTCTCGGCCCGCTGCACGAACGAGGACCTGTACGTCTTCCAAAAATTCATGCGCCTGGCGGTCGGCTCGAACCACCTGGACAGCTCGGCGCGCTACGGGCACGTCAACGCCGCCAGGGCGCTGCGCCGCGTGCAGGGGACCAGCCGCTGGACGATCTCCTACGAGGACATCGTGTCTGCCGACGCCCTCTTGCTGATCGGCACCCAGGTCACCTCCACCAACCCGATCGTCGGCCTCAAGGTGAAGGAAGCCGTCAAGAAGCGCGGCGCCACGCTCCTGACGATTGAGACGCTCGTTCCCTCGATCGAGACCATCAGCAACATCACGAACCTCGCCGCCGTGCATCTCACGGTCCCGGTCGGCCGCCACGGCGCCGCGGTCCAGGGCCTGGTCAAGGCGCTCTTCGACGAAAATCTCGTGACCTCCGGTCTGCCGAACGACTTCGTGCAGAGGACCCGAGCCGCGGCCACAGCCCAGCCCTATCCCGAGGGAATGGCCGAGGCCGCGCTCCGGACGATCGCCAAAACGTTCGCCGCCGCCCGCCGAGGGGTCATTGTGATCGGGCAGGATCTGCTTCAGGCGCCCGGCGGTTCTGAGGCGACCGTCAATCTACTGGACTTCCTGATCCTGATCGGCATGCTGACCCAGGACGGCTGGGGCTTGGCCCCGCTCACCGAGGAGAACAACGAGCAGGGCGCCGTCGAGATGGGAGCCACTGCGGACTATCTCCCCGGGCCGGCCGAGCTCACCGATGTCGTAGCCCGCGATCGGATCGCGTCCGCATGGAAGGAAACGGTCCCCTCCACGAACGGCATGCGGCTGCTCGACATGATCGAGGCGGCGCGAGCCGGCCGCCTGAAGGCCATGCTGATCGTAGGCGAGAACCCGGTGCGGAGCCTGCCAACCACCGCGAAAGCCGCCGAGGCCCTTCAGCGCTTGGACTTGCTGGTGGTGCAGGAACTCTTTTTGACGGAAACCGCCCGGGTGGCCGACGTGGTCCTGCCGGCCTGCTCCTACGCCGAGAAGACCGGCACCTTCACCAACTCAGAGGGCGCCGTGCAGAAAGTCCGTCAGGGACTTACTCCGATCGGCGACAGCCGGCCGGACTGGGAGATCCTGTCGGCCCTCTCCGTGATGATGGGCTATCCCCTGGAGTACGGCAACCCCAAGGAAATCCTGAAAGAGATCCGCCAAGTCATTCCGGGATACAGCGTTCTGGGCGCAACCGCCGCGCCCGCTCGCGTTGACAGCCGGTCCCTGGAGCAGTACCTGGCCGGCGGGTTCGCCGAGGACCTCGCTGGCCGCTACAGGTCCGCCAAGCAGATGGCCGGCAGCGATGACTCCAAGTACCCATGGAGTCTGAGCCTCGGCCAGACTCTATTCCACTCCGGCGCCCTCTCGACGAAAGCCCAGGGCCTGCTGGAGATTCAGAAGGACGGGCGGCTCTACCTGAATCCAGCCGACGCCTCTCGTTTGGGGGTCGCCGAGGGTGAGCAGGTACGGCTCACCTCAGCGGTCGGAGAGGCGACCGTCCCTGTGGCGGTGCTGGGTCGCATCCCGGAAGGCACGCTGTTCTTCCCCGAATCGTTCCGTGAAGTGCTCGCCCCGATCCTGAGCCTGACGCCCGACCCTGTGACAGGCGTTCCATACGGCAAGCAACAGCGCGTCGCCGTGAGAAAGATCGTTGGAGGGATGAAATAGATGGAACTGCTGGTTTTCGCCGGTGCGTCGCTGATCAAGATCGCCATGGTCATGGTCGTCGTCCTGCTCACCGTGGCCTTTCTCACCCTGGCCGAACGCAAGGTCCTTAGCTGGATGCAGGACCGCATGGGTCCCATGGAAGTGGGCCCATACGGCATCCTGCAGCCGGTCGCCGACGGCCTGAAGCTCTTTTTCAAGGAGGACATCATCCCGTCGGGGGCGAACTGGCTCCTCTTCTCCCTGGCGCCCATTCTCTCGTTCGTCCCGGCCCTGATCGGCTTCGCGGTCATTCCCTACGGTCCCAACCAGGAGATCGAGATCTTCGGGGTCACCGTCAAGCCGTTCATCATCAGCGACATCAATATCGGGATTCTCTACATCCTGGCCTTCACCTCGATCGGCGCCTACGGGGTCATCTTGGGCGGTTGGGCCTCGAACAACAAATACTCGCTCTTGGGCGGCCTGCGTGCGGCTGCGCAGGTGATCAGCTACGAGCTGAACATCGGGCTGGCGATCGTCGGCGTCCTGATCCTGGCAGGCTCGCTGAGCATGGTCACGATCGCGGAGCAACAGGCCGGACCATGGGGACTGGTCCATTGGAATCTCTTCGGCGGGCTGCAGATCGTCGGCTTCGTGGTCTATGTCATCTCGGCTGTGGCCGAGACAAACCGCCTGCCCTTCGACTTGCCGGAAGCGGAGAGCGAGCTGGTGGCCGGATGGATGACGGAGTACAGCGGGATGCGCTTCGCCTTCTTTTTCCTGGCGGAATACGCCAACATGATCCTGGTGTCCTGCATCGCCGCGGTCCTGTTCTTGGGCGGCTGGCATAGCCCTTTTCCGTTTACCCTCCTCCCGGAAAACGCAGCCTGGATCGAAGGGGTCTTCTGGTTCACGGTGAAGGTCTATTTCTTCCTGTTCCTGTTCTTCTGGATCCGCGCCACGCTGCCGCGGTTGCGGTATGACCAGCTTATGCGGTTCGGCTGGAAGGTGATGCTGCCGCTGGCCTTGGCCAACGTCATGATCACCTCGGTCGTCGTCTATGTGCTCAGAAACTAGGCTCCGCAGGAGGCACCGACTACGATGGTAGCTGCACAGTGGGTCAAGACGCTCACGTTCTATGAAATCCTCGTAGGGATGAGAGCCACGATCACGGTGTTCATCCAGCGGATCATCCTTCGCAATCGGAAGGCCATCACCTTGCAGTACCCCCACGAAAAGCGGGACCTGCCCGGCACCTATCGCGGGATGATCGCCCTGCTCAAGTACGACGACGGGACCGAGAAGTGCGTGGGCTGCGACCTGTGCGAAGCCGCCTGCCCGTCGCGCGTCATCACGGTAATCAGCGCCGAAGTGGAAGGCGAGCCCATGAAGCGGTACGCCAAGGAATACTACATGGACATGACCCGCTGCCTCTTCTGCGGCCTTTGCGTGGACGCTTGTCCGGTGGATGCCCTGGCCATGACCAAGGAATACGAGTGGGCCTCTTACAACAAGCGCGACCTCCGCCTCAATAAAGACCAGCTCCTGGCGATCGGGGACCGGAATTTCCCGGAGCGGGAAAAGAAGATCGAGTTCCAGCATCAGAACGTGGCCACCTTCAATATCGGCCACAAGAACCTGCCATCCAAAACCTCATAAAGGACAGGGACTAGAGCGTGGCCACCCTGTCCTTCTTCTATTTCGGGACCGTGATCGTCCTGACGGCCCTTCTTGTGATCTCGCTCCGGAACCCGGTCTACAGCGTGATCGCCCTGTTGGTCATGTTCTTCCATGTCGCGGGCCTGTTCATCACCCTGCACGCGGAGTTCCTCGCGGCGGTCCAGATCATCGTCTATGCGGGCGCCATTCTCGTCCTTTACCTGTTCGTCGTGATGCTCCTGAACCTCAAGCGAGACGACTCCTACCAGCGGCAGGTGTGGGTGGGAGTCTGCCTGGGCCTGATCGCCCTGGCCGAAGTGATCTATGTCGTGGTCACGGCGGGCATCACATCGGCTCCTCCCCGAAGCGCGGCCCCCCAGGTGGCCGCAGCCGGAGAGGCCGCCGCAGTCGCGGCGCCCGGCAACACCGAGGCGATCGGCTTGCTGCTTTACACCAAGTACCTCTTCCCATTCGAGGTAGCCTCGCTCATTCTCCTGGTGGCCATGATCGGGGCCATCCTCCTGGCCAAGAAGGGCCTCATGGGCCCGGAGGTTAAATAGAGATGGTCACCTTGTCCTACTATATGATACTGAGCGCGATCGTCTTCCTCATCGGGCTGGTGGGGGTGCTGATCCGGCGGAACATCATCATCATCCTGCTCTCGATCGAGCTGATGCTGAACGCCACGAACATCAACTTCGTGGCCTTCTCCCACTATCTGAACGATATCTCCGGGCAGGTGTTCGTCTTCTTCGCCCTAACCGTCGCGGCGGCCGAGGTGGCCGTGGGGCTGGCCATCATCATCGCCCTGTACCGCGGCAAGGCCACGGTGAACGTGGAAGAACTCAATTTGATGAAATGGTGACTATCTTTCCCCTCTCCCCACCGAGGGAGAGGGCTAGGGTGAGGGGAGAGGTCATTTTGCGTAAGAGATTGCAGCCAAATCTCAGTTTCGTGTGGGCGGGCGCCATCGCGGCGGTCTTGTGCGGTGGGCCAGCCTATACCCAACAGGAACTCAACGAAGCGAAAGAACTCGACGAAAGAGCAGGGGAACTGTACCGAGGGGGGCGGTATGCCGAAGCGATTCCGCTGGCCCAGAAGGCATTAGCGTTGTGGGAAAAGGCCCAGGGACCGGACCATCCCGCCGTGGCCACGAGCCTCAACAACCTGGCGGTGCTGTATCGCGAGGCAGGTCAGTATGCGAAGGCCGAGCCACTCCACCAGCGCGCCCTCGCCATCAGGGAAAAGGCCCTCGGACCGGACCATCCCGCCGTGGCCACGAGCCTCAACAACCTGGCGGTGCTGTATCGCGAGGCAGGTCAGTACGCGAAGGCCGAGCCGCTCTATCAGCGTAGCCTGGCGATCCGGGAAAAGGCGCTCGGCCCCACGCATCCCGACGTGGCGACGAGCCTTGAAAATTATGCTCTGTTACTACGGAAAACTAAACGCAATGACGAAGCAATAAAGTTGGAGACACGCGCAAAGGCCATTCGAAATAAAAATTCCAAGGGAAAGCGGGAGTCATGAAGGGGAACCGGCGGTGAAGTACGCGCTCATCCCCTTGCTGCCGTTCGCCGCGTTCCTGGTCATCGGTCTGTTCGGCCACTGGATCAAAGAGCGCGCGCACTGGATCGCCGTGCCGGCGGTGGGAATCTCGTTCCTGCTGTCCATCTCGACTTTCATGGACATCGCGGGGGGCGAGCCGATCCGCCTGACGCTCTACTCGTGGATCACCTCCGGCGCCTTCGACGTCAACATCGGCTTCTACATCGACCGCCTGACGGCCGCGATGCTCCTGCTGGTCACCATCGTCAGCGGGCTCGTGCACGTCTACACCATCGGCTACATGCACGGCGAGCCCGGCTACGCCCGCTTCTTCGCCTACATCGCGCTCTTCACCTTTTCGATGCTGATGCTGGTGATGGCCGACAACTTCCTCCAGCTCTACGTGTTCTGGGAAGCGGTGGGTCTCTGCTCCTACCTCCTCATCGGGCACTGGTACGATCGGAAGACCGCCTGCGACGCCGCGACGAAGGCCTTCGTGGTGAACCGGGTCGGCGACTTCGGGTTCGGCCTGGGCATCATGCTGATCTTCGTCACGTTCGGCTCCCTGCAATACGACCAGGTCTTCGGCCACGCGGTCCTGGTGGAGGGCCGGACGATCAACGTCCTCAAACCGCTGGGAGGCGAATGGCTGGTGGGAACGATGACGGTGATCTGCCTTCTGCTGTTCGCCGGCGCCGTGGGCAAGTCGGCCCAGGTGCCCTTGCACGTGTGGCTGCCGGACGCCATGGAAGGCCCGACCCCGATCTCGGCCCTGATCCACGCCGCCACGATGGTCACCGCCGGCGTCTTCATGGTGGCGCGCCTGGCTCCACTCTATAACCTTGCGCCGGCGGCGATGGACGTGGTGGCCGCGACGGGCGGCCTCACGGCGATCTTCGCGGCGACCATCGCTCTGACCCAGTACGACATCAAGCGCGTCGTGGCCTACTCGACCGTCAGCCAGCTCGGCTACATGATGATGGCCTGCGGCCTCGGGGCCTACACGGCCGGCATATACCACCTCCTGACCCACGGGGCCTTCAAAGCCCTGCTGTTCCTCTGCTGCGGCTCGATCATCATCGCGCTCCACCACGAACAGGACATGCGCCGGATGGGGGGTCTCAAGGACAAGCTCCCGGTCACCTATTGGACCATGGTGATCGGCTCGCTCGCCCTCGCCGGATTCCCGCTGACCGCAGGCTTCTTCAGCAAGGATGAAATTCTCCTGGGAGCGTGGTCGGCCGGTGTACTGGGCAAGGCCCTGGCGATCGTCGGGCTGATCACGGCGTTTCTCACGGCGTTCTACAGTTTCCGCCTCGTGTTCGTCGCCTTCTGGGGCGAGTCGAGGGTTGACCATCACCATGCCGGCCACATTCACGAACCGTCAAAGACGATGACCGTCCCGTTGATGGTCCTTGCCATCCTCTCCGTCGCCGCCGGCTATCTGGGCATCCCCGGCTTTATCGCCCCGGTCCTTCCGAGCCCCGGTGGAGTCGAGGCCCACCACGGAGGACCGGCAGCCCTCGGCATCATGATCGCCGCCACTTTCATGGGACTCGGCGGGATCGCCGCCGCGTATCACGTTTACGTCCGAAACCCGGGTCTTCCCGAACGGCTCGCGCAGCAATGGCGGCAAGCCTATGCCCTTTCATTCAACAAGTGGTACGTGGACGAACTCTATGACAAGACGGTCGTGCAGCCCACGGTGGACGCGGCCGCCTTCTTATGGAGACAGATGGATGTGGCCTTGATTGACAAAGCCGTGAACGGAGTCGCCGCGGCGGTGGCGCTCTGGAGCCGGTCCCTGCGACTGGTCCAGAGCGGCGAGGTGCAACATTACGCGCTGGCCATGGCCCTGGGAGCCGTGGTGATTCTCGGAGTCTATCTGTGGTTCTGATGCAAGACGTCATCCTCAATACGACCGCGCTGCCCCACCTGCTCACGCTGGTAATCTTCCTGCCGGTGCTGGGCGTGGCGATGATGGCCATGTTCAGGGATGAGACCGCGGTCAAACACGTCGCCTTCTGGACGGCCGGCCTCGAGTTCGCCCTCTCCCTGCTGCTCTATGCCTGGTTCGATCCTGCGACGCACCGGATGCAGTTCGCCGAGGTGGTCCAGTGGATCACCGCCCCGCCGATCCGCTATGCCGTCGGTATTGACGGCATCAGCCTATGGCTGATCCTGCTCACGACGCTGCTCACGCCGATCTGCGTGGTGTGCTCCTGGACGGCCATCAAGACCCGCGTCCGGGAGTTCATGATCACGCTGCTGGTCATGGAGACCGCGATGGTGGGGGTCTTCTGCGCCTTGGACTTCGTCCTCTTCTACGTTTTCTGGGAGGCCATGCTGGTTCCCATGTACCTGCTCATCGGGGTCTGGGGCGGCCCGAATCGGATCTACGCCGCGGTCAAGTTTTTCCTCTATACCCTCGCCGGCAGTCTCCTGCTGCTGGTGGCCATCATCGTGCTGTTCGTCCAAGGTGGCCACACGTTCGACATCCAGGCCCTGAGCCGCGTCCCTCACAGCGACACGCTGCAGGCCTGGCTCTTCTGGGCCTTCTTCGCCGCCTTCGCCGTCAAGGTCCCCATGTTTCCGTTCCATACCTGGCTGCCGGACGCCCACGTCGAAGCCCCCACTGCGGGCAGCGTGATCCTGGCCAGCGTGCTTCTGAAGATGGGGGCATATGGGTTCTTGCGATTCAGCCTGCCGATGGTCCCCGACGCGGCCATCCGTTTTACCCCCGTCGTCCTGACGCTTTCGCTCATCGCCATCCTCTACGGGGCCTACATGGCCCTGGCCCAAAACGACCTCAAGAAGCTCATCGCGTACTCCAGCGTCAGCCACATGGGTTTCGTGACGTTGGGCATCTTCGTCTTCAATACCCAGGGGGTGGAGGGCGCGCTCCTCCAGATGCTCAACCACGGCATCACGACCGGCGGCCTTTTCCTGTGCGTCGGGCTGGCCTATGAACGAACGCACAGCCGGCTGATCGCCGACAACGGCGGGCTGGCGAAGCCGATGCCCCGGTACGCCACCTGCTTGGTGATCTTGTCCTTGTCCTCGCTCGGCCTTCCCGGAACGAACAGCTTCGTCGGCGAGTTCCTGGTGCTCGTCGGCAGCTTCCTGGTCAACAAGACCGTTGCAGCCGTGGCGACCCTGGGCATCATCCTGGCGGCGGTCTACCTCCTCTGGATGGTGCAACGGATCGTCTTCGGCGTCCCCACCGACAAGACCGCGCGGCTCGGAGACCTGAACTGGTGCGAGATGGCCACTCTGGTGCCGTTGGTGATTCTGATCTTCTGGATCGGGTTCTTCCCGAACCCGTTCCTGACGCCCATGCACGCGAGCGTGGCGCATGTGCTCGAGCTGATGGACCGGGGCAAGGACTTGCTCCCGATCGCCGTCGGCGCCCTCAACGGCCTCCCCGGAGGCCAGCCATGACCGTCGTGTCGCCCGGCGACCTCCTCGCCATCCTTCCCGAGCTCCTGGTGATGACGGCGGGCTGCCTCGTGCTGATCCTGGACCCCTTGACGGCAGCCGACCGAAAGGACCGCCTCGCCTATCTGAGCCTGGCCACCCTGGGGGCCGCCTTCGTCACGAGTTACTGGTTCATGGGCCTGACACATTCCGCCTTCAGCGGGCTGTATATTCTCGACGCCTATGGGACCTTCTGGAAGCTGCTGCTGATTCTCGTCGCGGCGCTCGTCATCCTGCTCGCCAAGGCGCACCTGAAGCTGGAAGAAATTGATCTGGCGGAGTTCTATGCCTTCATCCTGCTGTCCCTCTCCGGCATGATGGTGATGGTGTCCGGGACGGATTTGCTCGTCATCTATCTCGGCCTGGAGCTGATGTCCATCTCACTGTATGTAATGGCCGGCTTCAAGCGATTTGAGCGGCGCTCGCTGGAAGCATCCGCGAAGTACTTCATCCTGGGTTCGCTCTCCTCCGGCATCCTCCTGTACGGCATCTCGCTCCTCTTCGGCCGCACCGGCAGCACCACGCTCGCGGGCATTCGGGAAGGCATCGGGGGTCTTCCGGCCGGCGACCCGGTCCTGCTCCTGGCCGTGATCCTCTTGATCGTGGGGTTCGGGTTCAAGGTTGCGGCCGTCCCCTTCCACATGTGGACTCCGGACGTCTACGAGGGGTCGCCCACGTCGGTGACGGCCTACATGGCCGTTGCATCCAAGGCCGCCAGTTTCGGGGCCTTCGTGCGGGTCTTCATGGAGGCCCTCGGCGGGATCAAGGCGGATTGGCAGATGGTGCTCCTGGTGGTGTGCATTGCAACCATGATTCTCGGCAACGTCGTCGCAATCGTCCAGACCAACATCAAGCGCATGCTGGCCTACTCCAGCATCGCCCACGCGGGCTATGCGCTCATCGGGCTCGTTGTCGCCGACGCCGCCGGCGTGGCCGGCGTCATGCTCTATCTGGCGCTTTACGCCTTCATGAACCTGGGCGCCTTCACCGTCGTGACGATGCTCAGGAGAGGCGGGCTGGAAGGGGACGAGATTGATGATTTCACCGGCCTGGCCAAACGCAACAAGTGGGCGGCCCTCGTCATGCTGCTCTTCATGTTCTCGCTGGCGGGCATCCCGCCGACGGCGGGATTCATCGCCAAGTTCTACATCTTCATGGCGGCCGTGGGCGCGCAGATGACCTGGCTGGCGGTCCTGGCGGTCATCTTCGCCGCCGTGTCGGCCTACTTTTATATCCGCGTGGTCATGGTGATGTACATGAGGGACCCCGGCGAGGCGGCCGGAACATCCGGGTACGGCGTGCGGCTCGTCGCCTCGCCTGCCGTGATCGCGGTCCTCCTCGTGACCGCCGCCGGGGTGGTATTTCTCGGCATCTTCCCCGACCAGCTCGTCCAAGTGGCCCAGAGCGCGATCCTGCCGCTGCGGTAAGCAAGAAAAGTCTCAAGCTCCCTTGATTTACGGAAGAATCGGATACTGGGCCATCGGAACGCGTCTTGTATCTTGACATCGCATGAATTCCTGCGTATGGTGGCACCCCTATGCTGGCTCCAGGCCTAGTGGTAGGG